>LULF01000113.1_pt1 | contig 27096 bp, 24 predicted proteins | sample 728221 | NCBI WGS metagenome assembly LULF01 (sample SAMN03860296, study PRJNA289734) | marine metagenome | biome: seawater column; feature: ocean; material: water; isolation source: Red Sea water column Station 169 - depth 500m | place: Saudi Arabia: Red Sea | collected 2011-10-15 | depth 500 m | reverse complement strand
ATTAAACTTAATAGAAGAAAACAAAATGTGATGAGGTACCGGAGGGTACTCCTTTCTTTTTCTTTGTTCGCTTGAAAAAAACTTTTCATGTGAGATCGACAATATCATGCACTACCATGCTGAAATTATTTTTTTGCTGTTTTCGGTTCTTGTGTTTTCAGTTCTACCAGGATGAGATCTTTCGAAATTGAGAGTTATCAATTTCACCGGTTATTCGTTGATACACCATTTTTTCGCTGAGACAAACCAGAACATGCACCGCCAGCTGAAGTTTGATGATTTAATTCCAATTTTATTCCCCTAAATATAGTTGTATAACACATTATAGCAAAATAGCTTAATCACGTCACACAAATTTTTCTAACTCTTTACTCATTACATGTGTCTATTTGATTATACAGATATAAATTATTCTCTTTTACGTGTGCTTTTACTTTTTGATATAAATCAGGATTGCTAAACAAACTTCCAATCAATGAACAAAATAAAGTCTTAGAAAGAACCTCTGTAATGTTATTTGTATTAGTCGAGTAGCCTTCTTGATCAGCTTGTTGATAAGCAAAATCCTTTGGTTTCCAAGCAGTTATATTGTAATTTGTATCTCGCGGCCAACCCAAAATATACTGCTCATAGTACAAAATGACTTGCTTTCCTTCATAGTTATAAAGCTCAGTGGCCAATTCTTCATTCTTAACTGAAAAATTGGAAGTAAGTTTATCACCACTCCCCTCATCTATTGTGCCTTCCCAAGTAGGAATAAAACGGCCTTTCTTAGAAATTTTAGTTAAACTTCCCACTCTTTTTCCAGTAGAAACTGGAAAATTCCAAAGAATATATTTTGCCAAGGCCAATAAAGCGATAATAATAAACGGCAAAAGAATTTTTAATTTCCAAGATTTCATATTTCTTATCTCCCTTCCTATGAGCCCGCTACACTCATTTTTTCAAATCTTAACTTAGGTGCAAAAAATCCTCTTTGAGCATCGGATAACTGTTCATCACCTATAAGATGAATTTCTTTCATCATTTTATAAAAATTACCTGACACCGTAATGCCTTTAACAGGTGCTACTCTTTGTCCATCTCGACACAAGTATCCTGAGGCAGCAAAAGAAAACTCTCCTGAAATCGCATCAGCTCCAGAGTGTAATCCTTGGAGACTATGAATTTCAAGATATTCTCCACTCTCCAACTCATTGTTTGATAATGTTCCTGTAGAAATAACTCTCGTCGTTCCACGAACTCCCAAGCCTCCCTTTGGACTACGTGCAGCGTGAGCCGTAGTATCTAAGCCAAAATAATTGGCCGTGACTGAATTATGATAAAAACTCTTTAAAACTCCATCTTGGATTAAATGAAGATCTTTATGCTCTTGTCCTTCTGAGTCGAAATGATATTTAAAGAAAGCTTTTTGATATTTTGGGCTATCTTTTATCGTCAGCGCCGAGCTCATGACTTTCTGATTTAAATAATCCACATAGGGATTTGTTCCCTCCATTGCCGATTTGCCTGAATAGATCAGTGAAAAGCAATTTAAAATTTCAGAAAAAGCATCCGTGGTAAAAATAATATCATAGTTCCCTGTTGAAAGAGCTTTCGCGTCTAACCATTGAGCCGCATGATAAATACTTTTTTCAACACAAGATTCCAAATCAAGTTCTGAAAAGCTTCTTCCAATCGAGCTATGATAATACATACTACTTTGATTCTGAGCTTGTAGTAAAGCAGATGTATAACAACTCTGATAATACTCATTATGAAAACCAAATAAGCCCGAAGAACTCAGGTAATATGATGAAGCTTCATTTTCTGCATAGCCATTATAAGGAACAGACTGCACTCTTTTATCTTTCTTTTTAACTTCAGACTCTAGCCTAAGACAAAAATCAATTTTTTCCTCAATAGATACATCTTCCTTAGTAAACTCGCATGGCTCAATCATTTCACCTTTTGTCGCAAGAATATGTTCATACTCATTCTCTTCAGAGTTGAGTGCATTTTCGACAGCTGAAGATGCCGCTAAGTTTAAAGCATCTTTATCAAAACTTTCAGTATAAGAAATCCCAACCTTCGAATCTTTTATAACTCGAACACCTAATACCTCAGAACCAGAAACTTTATACTTATCAATATCACCATTTTGGGCGCTTAAAGAAAAACTTTCTCCCTTACTTAAAATGGCATCACATTCGTCAGCACCTGCTTTTTGAGTTATTTCTAACATATATTCTAAAACATCTTTTAACTCTTGTTTCATTAGGCTTTTCCTCCAACTAATATTTCATCCACCTTTACTGCAGGCTGACCAACTGTCACAGGAACACCACCACTAACAGAACCGCAAGTACCAGCAGCATAATCTAAGTTATCTGCAACCATACTTATATTTTTCATAATATCCCCCCCTTTTCCAATCAGGGTGGCCCCTTTTACAGCATCGGTAAGCTTTCCATTTTTTACTAAATAACCTTCTTGTACTGAAAAATTAAATTCACCTGTTCCTGGATTAACTGAGCCCCCTCCCATTGACTTGGCATAGAGACCGTCACCCATAGCAGCAAGAAGCTCATCAAGCTTATAATTCCCAGCTTCGATAAATGTATTTCTCATTCTTGATGCTGGAGCAAACTTATAAGACTCCCTTCTGGCAGAACCTGTTCTTGGGTGACCCGTTTTAATTTCACCCAAACGATCACAAAGAAAGTTTTCCAGAACTCCATTTTTAATTAATTGAGTTTTCTGAGTCTGCATACCTTCATCATCAACCGAAAGACTTCCCCATAAATGATCAAGAGTTCCATCGTCCACAGCACTCAGCGCTTCATTAGCAATCACTTCACCTTTTTTATCCCAAAACTCAGAGGCTTTCTTTTCAACAGATGTCGTTTCTAATGAATGTCCACAAGCTTCGTGAAAAATAACACCGCCAAATCCATTGTCTATAACAACTGGCATTTTTCCAGCGGGACAATGCTTAGCTTTTAAAACATTAACAGCTTGCTTGGCTGTATAGTCTGCCAACCAATCAACATCCAAACCTTTTACAAATTCATAACCCCCTCTTACTCCAGGGGCCCATGAACCAACAGCTTGCTCGCCAGCGTCCTTTGCAATAGCTGAAGTCGCTAGACGACAATAAGGTCGATAATCTTTGATATGCAATCCCTCACTATCAAAGACCTCAATATTTTGTTTTTTTAACAATAAAGATATATTGACTTGAGAAATGAAATCATTTTTTTGTCTGACTTGCTTATCTATTTCATGGAGTTTAGCAATTTTTTCGCTTAGCTCTACACTCTGATCATTAATAAAAGGCACCAAATGTGGATGACGAGTTTTAAATTCCACATCCTTAATATGAGATGTTTCTACTTTATATTTTTGCGCCAAAACCTTTGTTAATTTTAGTAATTCATCCCTTTTATTAGAATTGGTGTATCCATATAATGCTTTATGTCCAAAAATCAAACGAATCCCAATTCCAAAATCAACACCAGTTTTGAGGTCTTTTAATTTAGACGTATTCATCATTAAAGATTCCACTTGAGTTTTTTCAACAAAAATATCACAAAAATCAGCCCCCAAACTTAAAGCTTCAAAAATAATATCATTGGCAATAGACTTTTCTAACACAGAGCAACTCCTTTGAGAGTAAGTAAAAAAACATTATGGCAAGCTGCTGTTCAGTTTTCAAGTAAATCTGATAATATACTTATATTGTTGTCTTAATCTATGCTATAAGTCACCAAAATTAGAGGATATAAAAATGAAGTACAAAAAAATTGGTGTTATGTGTGGTTCAAGTAATGCCTGTCCTAAAAAATATTTGGAACTAGCAAATACATTAGGTAAAAATTTGGCCGAATTTGGACATGATATTGTTTACGGTGGGGGCGCAAAAGGTCTCATGAGACAAGTTGCAGACGGTGCTATTTCTATGGGTGGAAACGTTATAGGATACATGCCACAATTTATGACTGATGTGGAGTGGCAACACCCCAACCTAAGCCAACTTTTTATCACAACAACAATGGCAGAAAGAAAACATCATATGATGCAAGCATCTGATGCAACTCTTTTTCTCCCTGGTGGTTGTGGTACCATGGAAGAGTTTTTTGAATGGCTTTCTGCCAAGCGACTCGGAATGTATACAGGTCCACTCATTATTTTTAATTTTGACCATTATTACGACCCTTTAATCGAGTTACTTAAGACAATGGAAAAAGAAAAGTTTCACAATCCAGAACACAATAACATGTGGTCTGAATGCACCAAAATTGATCAGTTAAAGAAAACGTTAGAAGATGCTCCTGAGTGGAGTGAAGACTCAATTCACTTTGCTTCGGTAAGAAATAAAACTTAAGAAGAAAAATATTGGTAATAAAAAAAGATTCCAATTAATAAAGAAGGTATTGCCCAGTATTGAACTTTTATAAAAAAGAACGAGCTTGAATTATCGATTTTCATTACCTGAGAAGTTAACTTGTCTATAACATCTCGCTTAGCATTTCGATTAATCTTAGTCCCCCACAGCCACAAAAAAATACTATAGGTAGTAAAGATAGAACCCAATCTCAAATTAATTTTTTCAGCGGAAATAGGAAGAAAAAAAGAGATCATAAAAAATAAAACTAAGAGCAATGGAACTAAAAAACCATATTTTTTCCAAATAATCACAAGAATCCTTTTTCCATTAAATGGAATAATCTCGAAAACCTTACTTAAGATTAACATTATTACAACTAGATAGGAATACATAATAACGAAACTCAAGCATATTTTTGTAACGAAGACTCAAAATAAACCGAAAAGTTCATTAGTATGAAAATATTTTATAGAATCTTTATTTACCTAATAGCAATTCTAATTGGGCTTTCCATTCCCGTTTTATTTGCCTATTTAGACTTATGGCAATTACAAATTGAGCCTAGTTATGAAAATATGCTCGATATGTTTCGCAGCCAAAATATCTATCAATTTAGCACTCTTTTTTTTCCTCTCGCCTTTGTCATGATTTCGGAACTTATTGTTCAAGTTCAACGTAAAACTCATCAACTCGTAGAAGAATTTGAATATCTCAAACTCCTTTTGAATGCAACTCCTGATGCTCTTGTTTTTTTAAATGAAGACTTTCATGCCCTCTTTTATAATAACCAATTTAAACTTCTTTTTAATAATTTTGATTCTATTTTAAAAGAAACTAAAATTAAAAACTTCACAAACCAAGTCGAATTTATTCAAAAAGAAATCAGAATTAACTCAAATCTTACAGAGCAACATCCTTTTCTCATGAATTTTAAGCTTATTAAATATAAAAATAGAAAAAATTATTTTGTAAGCTTTAAGGATCTTAAGAACCTTCGTGACAAAGAACAAATCATTGAAGACCAAAAACACCAAATGATAGAAAAAAATAAACTTGCTTCACTTGGGGAAATGGCCGCTGGCATTGCCCACGAAATTAATAATCCTTTAACTGTTATCCACTCTAATAACACTCTCATAAAAAAACTTTTACAAAAAAATGATCTCAACCCTGGCAGACTTTATCAGTTAACTCGAAAAACAACAGATCAAGTCCAAAGAATTACAATGATTATTACCTCTTTAAAAAACCTTTCACGAGGTTTGGCCAATGACCAAAGAGAGATGTTTTCCCTTGACCAGGTTTTAGAAGAAGCCATTAGCCTTGCTAAAATTAAGGATAAGTCTAAAAAAATTATTTTTCAGTTTAACAATCAAAAATTTAAAGCCTTTGGAAATAGAGGTCAAATCGTTCAAGTTGTCCTCAACCTACTTAACAACGCAATTGATGCCATAGAAGAGATGGAAGATCCATGGATTTCCCTAGAGTTAAAAGATAATGATCTCTTTGTCGATCTTTATATTATTGACTCAGGAAACGGAATCAATCCAGAACTCTTAGAAAAAATTTTTATCCCAATGTATACAACAAAAACCATTGGAAAAGGAACAGGCTTAGGCCTAAGCTTATCAAAGACTTTTGTTGAACAAAACCAAGGAAGCTTAAACTACGAGTTAAATCAATCGCATACTTGTTTCAAGGTAAGTCTTCCCAAAAAAGAATTAAGTGCAGGTGACCCTCTAAAAAAATCAGCTTAAAAAAAAGCTTTCCATCGCAAATAGGTAGACTGTGCTGTCGACTCAATATCATTTAAATAAAACTCTGAAGCCCTTTGATGATAATTCATATACCCGATCCGCATTGTTTGAGAGCGATCTATAAGTAATGTATAAAAAAGATGATATCCTTCCCCGTTGTTTTGATTATAAAAATCACTCACATATAAAGTTGTTCCATCTGTAGGAACCTTATTATCATCATTTTGAATATATTCTACCCCCAAAATATCACCGGCATTAAAGGTGTTATCAAAAGTATAGTTTATATTAAATAAATGATTATAGCTATTTGCATTTCCTTCAACTAAACTTCCTCGTACACTAAACTGAGAGTATGTATAACTTAGATTCAATCCTGAAAAAGCAATATCTTCCAATCCCAAATAAAGGGTATTGGCCGTCGTTCCTTCATATTCGATACCATCCTTACTAGAATCTTGTCGATTTTCTTCATAATAACCATCAACAGTATACAGAGAATAAAAAATATTAACACGCTTTATGTGCGGAACGACCTCAGATGTAAACTCCCCTAAAAGGTTGATGAGGTCAGCTTGAGAATCAACTTGATCGTTATTTTTCGATATTTGTTCAGAGCGATTTTCCTGATCAATATATAAAAAGGGTGTATAAAAGAGTCTTAGTTTAAAATAATTTTTCTCTCCAAAAATTTCTTTAAAATCATACACTGCTGCCACACCATCTAAAATAACATTATAGGACATTGCAGGATATGTTCCTGTCCTTGCAAGACCGTCAAGTTGATTAAGGGGAGGCCCATAATTCGTTGTCATTCTTCCTAGGGCAAAAGTCCATGGTGAAGATTTTTGATGATATCTTAAGTAAGCAACATCAAAGCGAGCTGTAGAGTCTTTAATACTATAACTTCCAGAAAGTGATTTATAACTTGACCCTTCATTATTGGATCGACTTTGTCGTCCATCATTATTCCAAAATTTACTCATCCCTAGAGTTGAAAAAAAACTTAATGAGTTTGTCACTGCTAAATCAAAATTTAACTCTGCTCGCATAAAAAATGTTGATAAATACTGGTCGTGATCGTCATTAAGCGCTTGTTTTGTAGGATCTGAGGCAAATAAATCTGTTCTAGATCTTTTATTATAAAAAGACTCATATTGATTGAAAAAGCTTCCCCCAAAGTTAAGTTTATTTAAGACTTGATTTAATTCAATATTCTCTACTCTATTTTCGAGACTCTCAATTCTTGCATTCATCTCTGGCTCTATTGCATACGCTGATAAACTCAATAGAAAGACTAGACTCATTTGCTTTTTCACTATCAATCTCCAACTACAGAACCAGAACGTATTTGTTCAACTTCTCGATAAATTTGATTAATTTTTTGACAATCAATATTTTTACACATCTTAATAAGGATAGAGGTAAATTTGGCTTCACACTCCTCTCCTTTTAATAATTCAATTAATGACTTCTTTACCAATAACAAAGAAACCTCTTGTTCCTGGCATTCGGTTTGTATTTTTGTTTGAAACCTTCTCATTTTACTGTCTGCTGCAATAGTCTCAAACGAAAACAAGAGTAAAAATAGAATCAATTTTCTCATATTTCCCTAGGATAGATTTATATCAAAGAATCTGTAAAGAAAAAGAAAGCCAAGTTTTTTGTATACTTTTTAAACACTGTCTTTTCCTTAAACAGCTGTCTCCTCCTAATCCCCCAATATTACGTGCAAATTCTTGGCATCTTACTTGTATTTATAAAGAGTAAGTTGAACAAAACAAGGGGATAAAAAATGAGAGAAAAAAACAAGAAAAAACTAATCAGTATATTTATTATAAGTCTATTCTTTTCTATGGGAGTTCATGCCAGTCTTAAACCTATAGCATGTGAGACTAATTTTGGAGAAAAGTCTTTTACAATACAAGGTGAAACTGTAGCCTTTCACGATACACAAAAAATTAAAGGCAGAAGTATTTCTTCTATTTTGGATAGCAAAACACGTAACTCTCACAAGGGGTTTAATAAAACAGTTTACCAAGATGGTTATAAACATCTAATACATATTGAAAATAAAAATAGCTTTAATTCGACAGATGACTTTTTGGCCATTACATCTCCAAAAGGCCATAAAATGACTTTTCCAATTAACTGTAATCAATTGGACTAGTCCAAGTTCCCCTAAAAAAAGTCGGTTTTCCCCTAAGCCGGCTTTTTTATTTTACGCGACACGTTTTTTCATTTTTTCTAGTTTAGGAGAAAAACTAATTAAAACATCCCCTTCTTGAGGAGGAGAAATAAAGCTCGAACCAAAAACGACTTCTCCTGATACACGAATACACAAACAAACAATGCTGTTGCTATTATGATTCATAAAGTCTTGATAACTATAAGCATCAGTAATCTTAGTATCTTTAAACTTCCAACCATATTGATAATACTTCATGAGATTCTCATACCTTAATTCAAGATTATTTACAAAAACACAATAACTTCTTTTATCAATTTTATATTGATCATGAACAAAATTTCGACTTTGTTTTAAATGATAAACATTATCATGCCCTAAATAAGGAGCAAATTTCTCACATGCCAATAAATTAAAAGAATCATTTTCACTCATTGCAATAAGATAAGAATATTCATTAATATCGAGACTTTCACTTTTTAAATCATTTAAAATTTGTCCGTAATGACAATTAATTCCCAACTTTCTAAATGGTGCTAATTTATGCCATGACGCTGATGTCACAAGAACAGGAATTCCAAGCTCTTTTAGTTTTAAAGCTAAGTCTCCTACCCATGGCATCGTTCCAATAAAAATAATTCCATTTCTATCATTTGCTTCCAATTTTAAAAATTTACACAAGGGTTTTAAAAGTATTCCATGGCTAATCACAGTCGTGAGAATGACTAAAAAAACAATAGGTAAAAAAAGTTCACCAACTTGAATTCCCTCTGCTAACATTTCAGAACTTAAGACTGCTGCGACAGAAGCTGCAACAATTCCTCTTGGCCCATACAAACCAATCAAAAGTTTTTCTTTAAACTTCATTTCGGTTCGGACAGTAGATAACAAGATGGCGACAGTTCTTAGAACAAAAGAAACTAAAAAAATAAAAACTAAATGTGAAGGACGTATTCTATAAAAGGCTTCTAGTGGAATACTTGCAGTAATCAAAATAAAAACAAAACTTATACACATTGTTGTAACATCTTCTTTGAAACTTCTTAAATTAATTAGAACATCCATATTAGAGTTTCCAATTAAAATTCCTAAAATCGTTACTGTTAACAAACCAGAACCATGTTGAATTTGATTACTAAAAACAAAAGAACATATAACTAAAGAAGTAATTAAGGGGATCTGCAAGAACTCAGGAATTAATCCCTTAGTAAGACTCTTTTTTAAGACAAAACTAACAATAAAACTTAAGACAAATGAAGTGAAAATAATAAGCATTAAAGCAGAAAAAACATCAAACGCTTCCGTCTTATTACTTAAAACAATAACATCGTAAGCGACAACGGCAACTATCGCCCCTACAGGATCAGTTAAAATACCTTCCCATTTTAAATACCTAGCTACGTTTTGTTTCATATTAGCTTCACGTAAAGCTGGAATAATAACTGTTGGGCCCGTTACAATTAAAATCCCCCCCAACAGGGCTGCAAACCCAAAAGATACATCCATAATTAATTGAGCTGCAGAAACAATTAAAACAAAATGAATAATTACACCTAAAGTCAAAATTCGTTTAAGCCCCGACAAAACCTCTTTAAACTCAGCAAACTTTAACTGCATCGCCCCATCAAACAAAATTAAAGCAACACTAATTTCAACGATAGAAAAAATAACTTCCTGACCCATCACTTCCACAGGATCTAACCATCCCAACAAAGGTCCGGCTAAAAAGCCGACCGCCAATAAAAAAATGATGACAGGAATCTTTGTCTTCCAAGCACTCCATTGAGAAATGGCACCTAAAAAAACGATCAAACCTATTGATAATAGCATATATCCCCGTTGTTTGAATTTTTCCAATTTTAGCATAAATCTGAATCCTCCCTCTCTTAAATCATAAAAATTAAGATGAGATTCAACTCTCTGAAGTATTTCTTAATATTTGCAGAAAATGATGTTTCAAAATAAGCGCTTATTTGCTATGTTTTTAAGCTCTTAAAGGAATTTAAAGGAAGTATTAAGATGGAATACAAATTCAATAATATTGAAAAAAAATGGCAAAAATTTTGGGAAGAGAAAAAAACCTTTAAAACTCACACAGATCGCTCAAAGCCAAAATACTATGTTTTAGATATGTTTCCTTATCCCTCAGGGTCTGGATTACATGTAGGACACCCAGAGGGGTATACCGCAACGGATATTATGGCCAGGTACAAAAGAATGAAAGGTTTTAATGTCTTACATCCTATGGGATGGGATAGCTTTGGCTTACCAGCTGAAAACTATGCCATAAAAACTGGCACACACCCGCAAATCACAACAGAAAAAAATATCAAGACCTTTACCAAACAATTAAAAATGCTTGGTTTTTCATATGACTGGGATAGGGAGATTACAACATCAAATATCGATTATTATAAATGGACCCAGTGGATTTTCGTTAAACTCTACAACAAAGGCTTAGCCTACGAAGATGAAATGAATGTAAATTGGTGTCCTGAGCTTAAAACTGTTTTGGCCAATGAAGAAGTAGTCGACGGTAAGTCGGAAGTAGGTGGACACCCCGTAATTCAAAAGCCAATGAAACAATGGATGCTTAAAATTACTAAATACGCAGATAAATTATTAGAAGATCTGGATGAGATGGATTGGCCGGAGTCTGTAAAGGAAATGCAACGAAACTGGATTGGAAAATCAGAAGGTGCTGAAGTTTCCTTTCAAGTTGATGAGCATAACGAAAAGATCGATGTTTTTACGACAAGGCCAGACACTTTGTTTGGTGCGACTTACATGGTTTTAGCTCCGGAGCACAAGCTTGTAGCCACCCTGACAACCCCTGAACAAAAAAAACATATAGAGGATTACCAAAAAGAAGCCGCTAAAAAATCAGACCTTGAAAGAACTGAACTCAATAAAAATAAAACTGGAGTTTTTACTGGAGCCTACGCCCTAAACCCTGTAAACAAGAAGAGAATTCCTATTTTTATTTCTGATTATATTCTCGCGACGTATGGTACTGGTGCAATTATGGCCGTACCTGCTCACGACCAAAGAGATTATGAGTTTGCGAAAAAGTTTGATCTTGAAATCCTGCAAGTTTTAGACGGAGGTGATATTTCAGAATCAGCTCATACTGAAGACGGAACTCTGATCAATTCAGATTTTTTAAATGGACTTAATAAAGCAAGTGCCATAAAGAAAATGATTGAGTTTCTAGAGCAAAACAATATTGGTAAGAAAAAAATTAATTACAAAATTCGTGACTGGCTTTTCTCTAGACAAAGATATTGGGGAGATCCCTTTCCTATCTTAAAAGATGCTGAAACCGGAAAAGTCGTTAGATGCCTACAAGAAAATGAGCTACCAGTTGAACTTCCAGAAGTTGAAAAATACGAGCCTTCAGGAACTGGTGAATCTCCCTTGGCCACCATCGATGAATGGCTTTATTTTGATGACCCTATTAGCGGCAAAAAAGTAAGAAGAGAAACAAACACCATGCCTCAATGGGCCGGTTCTTGCTGGTATTATTTACGTTATATCGACCCTAAAAATCCTGATCAACCTTGGGATGAGGATTTAGAGAAGTACTGGATGCCAGTAGATTTATATGTCGGCGGAATGGAACATGCAGTAATGCACCTACTTTATGCACGGTTTTGGCATAAAGTTCTTTATGATCTTGGCCTTGTCTCTACGAAAGAGCCTTTTAAAAAACTTGTCAATCAAGGAATGATCCTAGGCACCGATGGAGAGAAAATGAGTAAGTCTCGAGGCAACGTCATCAATCCCGATGATATTGTGAAGGACTTTGGTGCAGATACTCTCAGAGTTTATGAAATGTTTATGGGCCCATTAGAAAAAACCAAGCCTTGGTCCATGAATGGTGTAAAAGGTGTTTATGGATTTTTATCTAAAGCCTTTAGAACTTTTGCAGACACATCTCTTTATACACAAGATAGTGAAGAAACGACAAAACTTCTGCATAAGACGATAAAAAAAGTAACTCATGATATTGAAGAGATGAAGTTTAATACTGCCGTTTCAGCACTCATGATTTTTACCAATCATTGTGCAAAAGAAAAAAAGTTCTCTAAAGAAACTGCTGCAATTTTTGCTCTTATTCTTGCCCCTTTAGCTCCTCATGCAGCTGAAGAAATATGGCAAATAACTGGTCATACAGACTCATTAAGTTATGAAGACTGGCCAAATTATAATGAAGAACTTGCAAAAGATGATCTTATCACAATGGCCATTCAAATTATGGGAAAAACAAAAGCTACAATTGATGTTCCTGCTGATATCTCAAAGGATGACTTTCTTAAGCAAGCGAAGGAACATGAAAAAATAGCTAAACTTTTAGAAGGTAAAACGATAGTAAAAGAGATCTACGTGCCAGGAAAAATTTGTAACTTTGTGGCTAAATAATTAAGCAAAAAACAATAAACTCAAGGGAGAAATATTAATGAAAAAACTAGCTTTTACAATAGCTCTAACATTTTTAACATCAAGCACTTTTGCAGCGACAGCACAATCTAACAGATCAAACTTTGATATTAGAGTGCCTGTCAAAAACTGGTTAAAAAAACTAAATGATGGTTTTAGAGTTGGTATTGCCCAAGGCTCTTTAGAGACCAACTTAAGAATTAGAGACACAGGCCTAGACAATTCCAATAACGAAGGGAGTAACACTAAAATTCAACTTCATCTTGGACATGAAGAGATAAGAACAAAGAATTTTGGGCACTCCATCTATGCTACTTATCAGGATGTTTCCATTGATAATAATATTTATGATGCTGATTTAAGAAATATGCGAATAGCTGCAAATGCAACTTACGGACTAACACCACAAGCGTATGTTTACGGAGGTCTCAACTATGGAAAATGGTTTGGCTCAGGTGTTATTGAAGATAATATTGATGCAGGAATTGGGCATCAATTAGGTATAGGCGTTAAATTACATAAGAAGATAAATCTTGAAGCAGAATACTTAACACTGATCAACGAAGGAAGATATCAAAAAAGAAATCTCGACCTTACCGCAAGAGGAATTCTGATAAAACTTAATACTCCTTTTTCCTTTAATATATAATCTCTACTTACAGCGAGGATTTATTCCTCGCTTTTGGAAAAATTATGACGATGATCCAGCATATACAAAAAGAGCTTACCCCTCTCTATCAAAAACTTAATTCACATCATATCTATAAAAAAGTAGACGACAATAACAAGCTACAAACTTTTATGGAAAATCATGTCTATTCTGTTTGGGATTTTATGAGTTTGGTCAAATTCTTACAAAATCATTTTGCTCCTAGTGCTCCTCCTTGGAAGCCCCGTGAGCACAAAGATATCATTCATTTTATCAATGATATTGTCCTAGAAGAAGAATCCGACCATTTGCCAGATGGCAGAACAATGAGTCACTTTGAAATGTATTGCTTGGCCATGGCCGAGGTTGGTGCTAATAGTGATAAACCTTTTAGCTTCGTTCAAAATATAACTAGCACTAATCTGCAAGAACAAATGAATAGCTTTGATCTCCCTTTAGAAATTCAAGCCGGAGTTCAAAAAACCTTTGGTTTTTTGAATAGTCATAAACCTCATATCGCGGCTGCTGCTTTTTGTTTTGGACGAGAAAACATGATCCCCAATATGTTTCGCGAACTTCTTAATAAAATGAATATTTCTAAGGAACAAGCTCCTTTATTTCACTTCTACCTTTCTCGCCACATAGAACTTGATGGTGAAATTCACGGACCAATGGCCTTAAAAATGGTAGAGATCCTCTGTGCTGATGATAAACAAAGATGGGAAGAAGCCTTGACCACAGCTCAAGACTCCATACAGTCTCGAATCAATTTATGGAACTACATAGAGTCAATTCTTTAAAAAAAGTGCCGATAATAAAAATAGGATTTCGTACGGCTTTGATTAATCTCTTGCTCAGCTAACTTTGTATTAAAGGTTTGAAACTTTGCACTCAAACCAGTTAAACCTCTTTTGAGTTTGTACCCAAAACCTAGCTCGATATTATTACTAGAAGCAGGCTCGTTATAAGACTTATAGTCTTTATTAAAAAGCTTTTGCTCTTGATAAACAAGACCAATTGTAACTAACCCATTGATGAAAACGTTATTCCAAATATACTGCCCACCCCAGCCTAGATCGAGTGAAAAAGAATTTGTTGCGATTTTATCAATATTTTGAAGCTCTTTAAATTTATCACTAAACTGTCCAGGTACAATCTCATCTGTGCTTTTTAAAATATTTCTATTCACACTCGCACCCACAAGCCAAGAATAACCCGTTTGCTTTTGATGCTCTAAATTTTTTAAAATTTTCTTAACCTCTATATTAGACTCAAAAGCATATAAAAAACCAAAACCAAAATTTGTAGATACAAGCTCATTTTGGTCAAACTCTTTTTCAATATAAAGTCCGGAATACTTTTGATAATAGATATCCCATAAAACTTGATCTTTTATTCCAGAAACTTGAATATCATACACATTACTAGGAGATCTATAATCACTCTCATCTGGTTTTTTATCACCGACTCCATCTGTAAATTCAACTCCTAAGCCAAAATATTCAGTATCGATACCAAGTCCCATATAATTAGCGACTTCTGGCTCATACTTAAAAGTTGAATTATTGTCTTCAGCTGATTTAAAATCATAATCAGAACTAGGCTTTCCAAAAGTCACATTCATAGATTTGATATACAAAGACTTGGCTTCTTTTTGAACGTGTTGGCCGTAATAGCCAACACCTAAAGCTGTTAAAAGAAATACGATTATCATACATTATTTATACTACAAAACGGACAAGAATGCGTAGCATTAACGCTCCTCATTTTTTTAAAACTAAAACCAGCCTTAAAACCTCTTACTTTTATATTCTTAATCAATAAAATCACGTAGAATAAGACACTTACAACATGGAGGTATTATGCAACTTCGAATTGAATCATTAGATCAATATAACGATTTCTATCAAAAAAGCTTAGAACAAACTGATGCCTATTGGAGTGAAAGAGCTGAGACTTTTGAATGGTTTAAAAAATGGGATAGTGTTCAGTCTGGCGACTTTCACGATCTCAATATCAAATGGTTCGATGGAGGAAAAACTAATATAACAGTCAACGCCCTGGATAGACATGTCAAAAAGCACCCGCAAAAAACAGCTATTATTTGGGAATCAAACGATCCTAACGAAGAAGAAATTTATTATTCTTACGAAGACCTCCTTAAACGAGTCAATCAATTTGCCAATGTACTTAGGGATAAAGGTGTAAAAAAAGGAGATCGAGTTTGCTTTTACATGTCAATGGTTCCTGAGCTGCTCATAGGAGTTCTTGCTACAGCAAGACTAGGTGCAGTTCATTCAGTAATCTTCGGCGGTTTTTCTGCTAAGGCCCTTTCGGAAAGAATCAATGATTGTGATGCAAAAATTGTCATTACTAATGATGAAGCTTATCGAGGTAATAAAATAATTCCCCTTAAAGAAATTACAGATGAAGCCCTTGAAAATTCTCCAAATGTAGAAGCAGTACTTTGCTTGGAAAGAACAAAAGGTAAAGTCTCAATGAAATATGGTAGAGACTTTTGGCTACATGAGCTTCTCGAAAAAGCTTCACCTCAATGTGAGCCAGAGCAAGTAAACTCAGAAGATCCTTTATTTATTCTCTATACTTCCGGTTCAACTGGAAAACCGAAAGGATTACAACATACAACAGCTGGTTATATGCTTTGGGCCAGTGAAACTTATAAAAATGTTTTCCAAGCCCAAGAAGATGATATCTTTTGGTGTTCTGCTGACATCGGTTGGATCACAGGTCACTCTTATATTGCTTATGGTCCTCTATTAAACGGCTCAACTCAAGTCATGTTTGAGGGCGTCCCTACCTGGCCAACTCCCGCTAGATTTTGGGAAATTATTGATAAATACAAAGTCACTCATTTTTACACTGCACCTACTGCTATTAGAGCACTGGAAGCTTGTGAACCAGAGTTTGTTGAAAACGCCGACCTTTCAAGCCTTAAAGTCTTGGGCTCAGTTGGAGAACCAATAAATGAAGAAGCTTGGGAATGGTATAATGAAAAAGTAGGAAAAAAGAAGTGCCCTATAGTTGATACTTGGTGGCAAACCGAGACTGGGGGAATTATGATTTCTACTTTAGCGGGAAAAACACCAGTAATCCCTTGCCATGCAACTTTGCCTCTTCCTGGTGTCGCCCCCATACTTGTTGATAATGATGGTAATGAAATCAAAGGAAATCCTGCAGAAGGAAATCTTTGTATTCAACGTCCTTGGCCAGGAATGGCAAGAACAATTTATGGTGACCATGACAGATATAAGCAAACTTATTTTTCAACCTACCCTGGCAAATACTTTACAGGTGATGGGGCCAAAAGAGATAATAAAGGGAACTATAGAATAACTGGACGAGTTGATGATGTCATCAATGTTTCAGGCCATCGAATTGGAACTGCTGAAGTTGAAGATGCAATTAATGAACATGAAGCTATTGTAGAAAGCGCTGTTGTTGGTGTCCCTCATGATATTAAGGGAGAATCACTCATAGCTTTTATTATACCCATGCCTCATAAAAAATCAGAGCACCTACTGGAATCAGTTAACACTATTATCACTGAACATATCGGTGCGATAGCAAAAGTTGAAAAGGTTATCACTGTTTCTGGTCTTCCTAAAACAAGGTCTGGTAAAATCATGCGAAGAGTATTGAGAAAAATATCACATAACGAAATTGACTCTCTCGGAGATACTTCTACGCTTCTTAACCCTGAAGTTGTTGATGAAATTATAAAAATAATGAAAGAATAAAAAGGAGAAATTATGATGAAAATATTACTTACATTTTGTTTAGCCCTCTTCACTTTAACAACGTCGGCTGAAACAGGCTCTTATAATTGGACATTAAAGGATCATCAAGCTCATTTTGCTGACACATACAACGATATCGTTATTCTATTAAAAGAATTTCCCCAAGTTCTTTCAAACTCGAATTATACAGCAAAAGATATGGACTTTGTAAGTGTTAACGAAGCTTGGTTGGAGTTTACAGGAGAAACAGTATGTGCCCCAGGAGATGAAAGACTTAATTATTACTCAATTACTTTTATGGCCTGTCCTAAAGATGACCCAACGAAATGTATTGTAAAGCCCGGAGAAATGATCCCAAATCACGATCCCTGCATCTAGACATTTAGAGGTACCAGCAGACTTGTGGTAGAGACTCGCGTTATTTTTAATGCAACCCTTACCCACAAGCCTGCTGGTACCTCTATAAATAACAGTTTTTAAGTTTATCTAAGTAGAATGATGAGTTTAACTTACTGATTAACTCTTGAGTATCTTTTGGAAAGCCATAAGTTTCAACAAAATATCTTATCAAGCTTTCCTTAAACTTCTGAGGAAGTGCTTTTACATTAATTTCATTACCATTTATAAAAATATAGTCTGGCACAGAAACAGTTGCAATAGGTTTTGCTTGTAAAATATCAACAAAAGTAGGATTAACTAAAGATATCCCATTTTTCATTGCAATCTTTTTTAAAGCAATTTTACTAAAACATTTTTCTTGATGTGTATAAAGACCATGATTCATCAAAATTGTTTCAATACTATCATTCAAGCGATAAAAGAAGTCTCCTGCTGTATAACCAAAAAGCTCATGAGTCGCCGTTTTGGCATTAACTCTAGGAAAATGTGTCTTAAACCAGCTTGGAAGCTCATCGGTTAAAAGCTTATACATATAATGTCTTTTATTTTCCTCTAAATAGACATCAAAGTCAGCATGGGCCAACTCATGAAAAATTGTTCCCCCTAAACTTGAAAAGGGATTATAACTACCACCACTAGAAAACTCCTCATAACTTTTAATTCGATATAAGCCTCTTTCTCGAATTAAATAATCTTTTTTCAGACTAATACTATTAAAAAGAGGATGATAGCTAGCTTCAGCATTTCGACTAAAAAGAAAACCAGCTTTTTTAGCTCTAATATGATCAGTAACATTGACCAATAAATGTCCTGAATCAATTACTAGCCTCTGTTCAAGAGAATCTAAAAAAGGAATAAATTGTGCTCTGGATCCGAATGCATTTAAAGAAATTAAGGCCAGTACCATTATCAGTTTGTACATTTTTTCTCTCTCTTTTCCCCAAAGGGTTTATTTATTTTTTGCTACACAGCTATATAGTGAAAATTCACCTGAGTGATCAGAGCCATACAATTCAGTTAAAAAGATCTCTCCTTCGTTAGTTAAGCGATATTGATATCTAGCTGAATTAAAATCACACTTCAAACATGTTTCAATATAAAAATAAACACCCATCTCATCCCTTTTTAAAAAGCTTTTTCTTTCTCCTAATGTCACATAACTCCAACCAAAGTCATTTTCTAAGACATCGGGATGATTCTCATTTTTTTCACCGCTTAAAAGAACCTCTGCCCCCAAGTATTCTTCTAAGGAGTAAGGAAGACCGCCTAGAGGTTGAATTTTTAAATTAATTTGTAATTGTGAATAAACTGATTGTCCAAAGACAGAATGGCATTTTAAGTTGATCGAAGCCAATGTAGAAAAACTAAAAATAAAAGTAAAACAAACTGAAATAAGTTTAATCATGATATATCCCTCTCTATAAAACAGCGATATATCTCAAAAATAACTTCGTCACGATTTTTTTATGACGCATTACCTTTTTACAGGTACCAGCAGACTTGTGTTGAGATTCACGTTATTTTTAACGCAATCCTTCACCACAAGTCTGCTGGTACCGTTTATAGTTTATGAGCCGCAAGCAATACAGTCATCTGGATTATCAAGTGAGCACATCATTGCTTCTTCAGAACTATACTGTCCAGGAGAAGCTTGGATCATTGGTTGATCTGTCGCTGCTGAGTTTTGAGTTTTTGACTCATCTCTTACCGTAAATTTAATAGCATCACTAGCTGCTTTCGTTCTTAGGTAATACATCCCGGTTTTAAGACCACTTCTCCAAGCATGGAAATGCATCGAAGAAAGTTTTCCCATATTCACATTTTCCATGTGAATATTCAATGATTGGGATTGATCAATATAAGCTCCCCTATCTTTGGCCATATCAATCACAGCTTTTTGCTTAATTTCCCAAACCGTTTTATAAAGGTCTTTAATTTTAGCTGGAATAGCTTCAATATTTTGAATAGAACCATTATGCTTAATGATTTCATTCTTCATATTGTCATTCCATAAGTCTAATTTAATAAGATCTTGAATTAAATACTTATTAATTACAGCAAACTCACCCGAAAGAACTCTTCTCGTATAAATATTTGAAGTAAAAGGCTCAATACATTCATTATTTCCTAAAATTTGTGATGTCGAAGCCGTTGGCATAGGGGCCATGAGTAAAGAATTTCTTACACCATGATCTTTAATTTTTGCCTTTAATTCACTCCAATTCCATCGCTCACTTGGAGTCACACTCCACATATCAAATTGAAGAATACCTTGGGACACAGGTGAACCTTCATAAGAATCATAAGCCCCATCTTTCTTAGCAAGATCGTTAGAAGCTGTTAAGGCTGCAAAGTAAATAGTTTCAAAGATTTCTTTATTAAGAACTCTAGCCTCTTCAGATTCAAATGGCATTCTTAACTTAGCAAATGTATCCGCTAAACCTTGGACTCCTAATCCAATTGGTCTGTTTTTCTTATTTGAATACTCAGCCTCAGGAACAGGATAATAGTTAAGATCAATAATCTTATTTAAATTTACAGTCGCTTTATAAACAACATCAAAAAGCTTTTGATGATTATATTCTTTTCCTTCCACAAATTTTGGAAGAGCAATCGAGGCTAAATTACAAACAGCAACTTCTTCATCCGACGTATATTGAATAATTTCTGTACATAAGTTTGAAGACTTTATTGTTCCCAGATTTTTTTGATTAGACTTCTCATTAGCTGCATCTTTATACAACATAAAAGGAGAACCTGTTTCAATTTGAGATTGAAGAATTTCAAACCAAAGCTTTCTGGCCGGAACAGTCTTTTTAGCTCGCCCTTCTTTTTCATACTGAGTATACAATCTTCTAAACTCCTCACCATAAGTATCAGCTAAGCCAGGAGCTTCGTGAGGACAAAATAATGACCAGTCTTTTTCCGCTTCAACTCTTTCCATGAAAAGATCATTTACCCAAAGAGCATAAAACAAGTCTCTTGCTCTCAACTCTTCTTTTCCGTGGTTTTTCTTAAGGTCTAAAAAGTCAAAGATATCCGCATGCCATGGCTCGAGATAAACAGCAAAGGATCCCTTTCGTTTCCCTCCACCTTGATCAACATACCTAGCAGTATCGTTAAAAACTCTTAACATTGGAACAATTCCGTTTGAATAACCATTAGTCCCTTTGATAAAAGTCCCTTTTGCTCTAATATTGTGAATTGAAAGTCCAATTCCCCCTGCCGATTGAGAGATTAAGGCACAATCTTTTAAAGTATCATAAATCCCGTCAATAGAGTCACCTTTCATTGAAAGCAAAAAGCAAGAAGACATCTGTGGTTTATTTGTTCCTGCATTAAATAAAGTTGGAGTTGCATGAGTAAACCACTTTTCCGACAAATGATGATATGTATCGATAGCTGCATCAATATCATCCTCATGAATTCCCAAAGCAACACGCATAAGCATATGCTGTGGTCTTTCTACAATTTTACCTTCAATTTTCAAAAGGTAAGATCTTTCTAATGTTTTAAAGCCAAAATAGTCATATTCCATATCACGAGAATAAGCAATTTCAGAAGCAATTCGATCTTGAAACTTATGAGCTGTTTCATAGAGTGCTTTTGAAATAAGAGGCATCTTTTCTTTATTTATTTTATCTTCATAGTTATAAAGTTTATCGATAGTCTCAATAAACGAATCACTTGTACTTCTATGCAGATTGGCCACTGCAATTCTTCCCGCAAGCTTTGCATAGTCTGGATGAGTTGAAGTCATATAGGCTGCAACTTCTGCAGATAAGTTATCTAACTCAACAGTTGTTATTCCATCAAAAAGTCCCTGAATAGTTCTTTTTGCAACTTCCATTGCGTCGATGAATTCTGAATTCAAACCATAAGTTAGTTTTTGAATCCTTAAAGTTATTTTATCAAATTTTACCGGCTCTTTTTTTCCCGAACGTGTTGTTACAAACATTTTTATTCCCTTTCTTTTTTAGAAGTCCATATCTAAATTAAAATCAAATCCACCATCACCCTTTACAGAATTCATCACTCCAGCTTTTTGGTATTCAGCAACTCTTTTTTCAAAAAAGTTGGTTTTTCCTTGCAAAGAAATCAGCTCCATCCAGTCAAAAGGATTGCTAGAAAAATACACCTGCTCACAGCCAAGCTCCAATAATAAGCGGTCTGCAACAAACTCCACATACTGCGCCATTTGTTCAGAGTTCATACCAATTAAAGAAACAGGAAGAGCTTCAGTAATAAAAGCTTTCTCATACTCAACAGCTTCTTTGATTAATTCCTGAACTGTTTCTTGAGGAAGTTTATTTTGTAAATGCTTATAAAGAAGACAGGCAAAGTCTGTATGCAGTCCTTCATCTCTTGAAATAAGCTCATTTGAAAAAGTTAATCCTGGCATCAAACCTCTTTTTTTCAGCCAAAAAATTGAACAAAAAGAACCTGAAAAGAAGATACCTTCTACGGCAGCAAAAGCAAGAAGCCTTGTTGCAAAATTAGCCTCTTCAGAATAAATCCACTTCATTGCCCAGTCAGCTTTTTTCTGAATACACGGAATATTGTCAACAGCTTTAAAAAGATAGTCTTTCTCTTTTGGGTCTTCAATATAAGTATCAATAAGAAGGCCATAAGTTTCAGCGTGAATATTTTCCATTGCTATTTGAAAACCATAAAAACAACGAGCTTCAGGTATTTGAACATCATTATAAAATCTTAAGCATAAGTTTTCGTTAACAATCCCATCACTAGCAGAAAAGAAAGCAAGGATATGTTTTATATAATGTTTTTCATCATCGTTTAATTTTTTCCAGTCTTCTAAATCTTGATAAAGATCAATCTCTTCCGCTGTCCAGAAAGATGCCATAGATTTTTTATACATCTCCCAAATATCATCGTATTTAATAGGCAATAAAACAAAACGATCGTTGCTCTTATCTAACAAGGGTTCATTAACAGACATAGCTTCTCCTTAATCCGTGTGCTGTGTTATTAGGATCTAAATCTTTTTATAATTAAAATGTCTAAATTTTTCTTTGAAATCTCTCTCAAAAAACGCCTTTTCCTCCTCGGGAATTTAAATAACTCTGGGATCTGGCTCAGTAAAATCTTTTACCTTACAGTTGCGGGACAGCTTCGGATTCTCACCGAATTCACCACAAGTTATCGTGTGTGATTATAGAGTAAGAGAAGACTTTGCTACTGCCAAGAAAAAATTTCTTACAAGACCTCATTTTTTGGAATATATCGTGGTATCCGCACCTTAACGCACTCTTAACACCACTATATGTAGCGGTAGTACCACAGCATCAAAACAGTTTTTTTTTAGGCTTTAAAGCAAAGGTACCAGCAGACTTATGGTATAAATTCGCATTATTATTTTAACGCAAGCCTTCACCATAAGTCTGCTGGTACTTTTAAAGTTATTAATATAAAATGAAATAATGAGCTTACGATCTATAATGACATTAATCACTATGGGAGTTCTTGCTTATGGAATTCTCCAAGTGAAAACTTACCTCAATACAAACTTTATTGAGAATGAAACTCCTGCCAAACACGCACTCAATAAATTTCTCAATGGTCAAGTACGCGATTAAAAAATATTTAACCAAAAGTTTAAAATAGTTAAAACTGCACCCGAAATTACAGGAATTGTTAAATTATCATCAATATTAAATGCACTCATCAGTTCTGAAATGGCTCCAGCAATAGCTCCCCAAAAAGCAAACATAATTAAATCCCCTGAGTGGATTTCACGTATGGACATATAAATCATACTTACAACAAAACAAACCACGAAAGCCGTAACAGTCCCTTGAAGCGTCTTATTTGGTAAAAGTCGATCTCTCCCCCAATAAACACCTACAATTGACGCCATAGGATCAGCAAAAATCAAAAACATAATAGAAAGAATCGCGATTTCTTTTTGATAAAGGAAAATAGACACAGCACAGCCTAGGGCATAAAACGGCAAACCTGAAAAACTCAATTTTTCTGAACGTCGCATAATCGGTCCAAACAATCGAGAGAGAACCTCATTGAGCTTAGGTTTTTTTAATCTTTGAAAATCCAAGAAAAAACCTAAGAGGGCCACAACTAGGGCAAAATACCCCCAAAATAAGAGATCATTAATAAGAGTATAATAAAAGAACATACAAATAAGTCCGCACAGAACATGCCAAACCCGTCTCATAATATGTAATTCTGATCTTTTTGCTAAAGTGCTTTCTTCCTTCACGAATAACTCCATTCTCCCTACCACTTAAAGTATTTTACTTTTAAAACTATATTTTATCTCTATAATGACAATAGGACAAAGTTTTGTAAGATCCAACTGGCTAGAAAATATGAATTTATCAGAACAAATTAACAATAATGAAACAATGGTACCTACAACAAGAAGATGTAAAGTCTGGGCCATTGGTGGTGGAAAAGGTGGTGTTGGTAAAAGTTTAGTTACAGCCAACACATCCATATGCCTAGCCTTAATGGGATATAAAGTTGTCACAGTAGACTTAGATCTTGGAGGGGCCAATATGCATACCTGCTTAGGTGTTCCCATCCCAGAAAAAACTCTAAGCGATTATATTTCAAAAAAAGTTACAGATATTAAAGAACTACTTGTGCAAACTCCAATAAAAAATCTACAAATTATATCTGGTGCACAAGATGAACTTGGTATTGCCAATCTCAAGCAGATGCACAAGAACAAAATTTTGGCCAAACTTGGTGAGTTGGATGCAGATTATGTTCTTCTCGATTTAGGAGCTGGCACGACTTACAACACTCTTGATTTTTTCATTAGTGCTGACAAAGGAATTTTAATCATCCTTCCCGAGCCTACCTCAATTGAAAATACATACCGTTTTATTAAGTCTGTTTATCATCGACGCTTGAAAATGATTGAAGATTTACTTGATATTCAACCACTGATCAATCAGGCCATGAATGCTAAAATCTCAACGCCTAATAGCACTCCAGTGGATTTGGTTAAGAGAATCATACAAATTGACCCAGAAATGGGACAAAAATTACAAAGTGAAATTAGTAAGTTTCAACCACAAATAATTATGAATCAAATAAGAAGTCAGCAAGATATCGATATAGGATTTTCTATTCAGAGTGTTTGTAAAAGATATTTTGGCATTAAAATGAATTATGCTGGCTACTTAGATTACGACTCAGCAGTATGGCAATCGGTAAAAAAACGAAGACCACTTTTAATGGAGTTTCCAAACTCACGACTTGTGAATAATTTTGACCGAATCGTCCATAAGCTTTTAGAATTAGATTAGGATATTTCATGAACTTATCAGAGAAAAAAAATTATTATGAAGTTTTAGAAGTTCCCATAAATGCAACTTTGCAAGAAATACATAATGCTTACCTGCAAGCGAAGAATGCTTACTCTGATGACTCTGCTGCTTTGTATTCACTCATGACTCAAGAAGAATGTAACCGAATTCTAGAACAAATTGAAGAAGCGTATTCTATTCTAGGAGTTGCTGAAAAACGTAGAGAATACGATATTGCAAGAGGCTTTAATCAAGCTCATACGCCAGAAGGTTTCGACCAAGAGATGGCCAAAAGACCTGACTATAAACCATCTCAATCTTTAAGTGACTATATGAATGACTCGAATGATTACAGCGATATTATTCAAGAAAATGCTAGAAAAGAAGAGTTTAAATATCATCAGGAACACTCAAATCGCAATCAAGCTTCTGTCTCAAAGGTTCAAGCATTTAAGAAGTTTGGATTAAATTATCAACAAAATTCTGAATTTGAACAAGAAATTGAAAACTGTACCCAATATACAGGAGAATTTTTGAAAAAAATTAGAGAATACAAGGAAGTCACAGTTGAAAGAATGGCAGAGATGACTCGTATTTCAAAAACATATATTCGAAATATTGAAGATGATGATTTTTCTAAACTTCCTGCAGATGTTTACACCAGAGGCTTTGTTTACCAATATGCAAAATGCTTAAAACTTAATCCTGACTTAGTCGCAACTTCTTATATCCATCACGTACGCCAACTTAAAAACCCAAGTTAAATCAATGCAAGAAACAAAGAGGATTACTTTTCGTATCACTCTCGAAGACTTGGAGAAATTTAAACGCTTAGATGCATTCTTGGCAAAAAAAAACACTCAATTTAGCCGTACAACGATCAAAAAACTCTTCACAGAGGGAAAAATAACCTCCACAGAAAAACTTGAACTCAAAAAAATGCCAAAACTTGGTACTCAAATAATGATTGAGCTACCCCCATTAAGCGAAACAGATATTATTGCACAAAATATCCCTTTAGATATTTTATACGAAGACGAATTTCTTTTAATTATTAATAAACCCGCAGGGTTAGTTGTCCATCCAGCTCCAGGAAACCCTGATGGAACATTGGTAAATGCAGTACTCTATCATTGCCAAGATCTCAAAGGAATTGGCCATGAAAAAAGACCTGGAATTGTTCATCGGTTAGATAAAGGAACAAGTGGAATTATGGTTATTGCAAAAGAGCAAAAAACTCATGAAGGCTTAGTCTCCCTTTTTAGTAGGCATGATATTGATCGAAAATATCAGGCGATCTGCTTTGGAGATAAGCTTCCCCCCCAGGAAACTCTAAAATCAATCCTAGGAAGAAATCCACACAATAGACTTAAAATGACAACTCATACCAAACAAGGAAAAAATGCTATAACTCATATGCGTGTTTTAGAAATCTTTGAACGCTTTTCTCACGTTGAACTCACACTTGAAACAGGAAGAACACACCAAATTAGAGTTCACTTGTCTGAACTCTTACATTCTCCGATACTAAATGATGCGACTTATGGCCGTCTAAAAGAAGAAAAACAAGCTCTTCCCGACCAAATTAAAGGGCTTATTAAGGATTATGAGCATCCTTTTTTGCATGCCAGGCGTCTTGGTTTTATTCATCCCATCACAAAACAAAATTTATGCTTCGAACAGGGGCCACCACCTCTTTTCACACAAGTCTTAGAAGGCTTTAGGAAAATAAATGAATCTCTTAAATGAATGGACATTTGGTTCTTATCAAATTCGAACTTATGATTCTCAACCTCGATTGACTCCCATTCATTGCAAACAAGTCCATTCTAATAAAATTATAACTTATGAGGGACAATCAGTAATTTCCTACGAAGCTGATGGAATTATAAATAATTTCACGACTTATCCAGATAGGCATATCGCCATAAAAACTGCTGATTGCTTACCAGTATTTTTCATTGGAAAGAGCCAGGTTGCAGCTGTGCATGCAGGATGGCAGGGAATTAAAAAAGGAATTCTTATTCAAGATGTTTTAAAAACAATTTCTGTCCAAGACATTTTTATAGGCCCTTCAATTCACCACTATCAAGTCTCTGAGAGCTTTAAAAAAGAATTTCCAAAAAGTCGCTCTTTTTACCAAAAAAATAAAACATTATTTTTTAATTTACAAGCAGAAGCGCTCAGCCAACTCACCCAATACTTTCCCCATGTGAATATTGTGACATCTCAAATATGCAC
>LULF01000111.1_pt1 | contig 27147 bp, 20 predicted proteins | sample 728221 | NCBI WGS metagenome assembly LULF01 (sample SAMN03860296, study PRJNA289734) | marine metagenome | biome: seawater column; feature: ocean; material: water; isolation source: Red Sea water column Station 169 - depth 500m | place: Saudi Arabia: Red Sea | collected 2011-10-15 | depth 500 m | reverse complement strand
CTATTAAGTAACTCAATAATAAGTTGATTATTCACTAACTCATATCTTTCATAGGTTAACTCTAAGTACTGTTTTAAAGATATTCCCAAATAGTCTAAATATTGATGGGAAGCAACCCCTGCCTGATGCCCCAATTCATGAAGTAATACAGAAGCAATATGAGGAATATTATTCTGTAAGTCGATATCATAGTATAAAGCATCTTGATTAATTAAAATAGGAAATTCAAAAGAAAATCCCGTAATGGCCACTCTATTTTTCTCTCCAAATAAGTCATTTAATTCTTGTTCTCGAACGAATTCAAAGGGTTTTTTCTGATCTCTTTTTTGCTTCAACACTTGGATGATCTCTTGCATAACTTCTTTGTCTTCAATATTTAAATGAAATGAAGATGAACTAAGATATCTTTGAATGAATAAAGAGAGGTTTTTATAGACATACATAAAATTGAGCTCGACTAAGCCTGCACCATTTCCAACAACATCGCCATTACTACCAGATCTGTAGTATTTTTTTAAACGTAAATCAAACTTTTCATTTAAAGCTTCACGAAACTTTTGCTCCAAAAATAAGTTAGATTGTTTTTGAGCAAAAGTATCAAAGCTCATAATGACTAACAAAAACAGATTCAATACAAAAAGTTTTTTCATAATTCTCTCTTAGTTATTACTCACTTTATCCGTGTGGGAAAAAAGCTGAATATTTAATTGATATAAGTCATTACTATCTGGCGAAGAATATTTAGCATTGAATTGCTTAATAAAATCAAAAATGGCTTGCTTCGCCTCAGAAAAATCCTCTGGCTTAATTTTTAAGGTATTGCCCGCTAAATGTCTTTCCTCAATAGTCTGCTCCGTAACAGATTTTAAACTTTGTGATATCATTCCTTTATGATGATTTCGAATAGCACTTGAAGGAATATCATTTGTCGTCACAAAACCTGTCTTTAAGACTTTAAGTTTCCCATCATCTGTTTCTTTAATAAGTTTAAGATCAATCAATGAGCGAATGGTCTTTTTAATTTGAAATATTGAAACATTTTTTCTTAATCGTTTATAAATCCAATCATAATCATAAACAAAGTCTGGTGTATCTATTAATTGTTTAATAACAAGGGCATACCAATCACTTATGGTATTAAATTCTTGTAATGAAATTTTAAAACAAGACTCACTGGCCGAAATTTTATCCAATTCCTTTAAAATTTTCGTTGTATTTCTTTTTTCTTTTTTTTGTTTTTCTAATTTAACAAGTAGCTTAAGATATCTTCCTTCTTTTCTCGTTAATTTCAAATCATCAATAAGTGAGTCCAACATAATCTCACTTGGAAGGCGCTGACCTTTTAGCACCATGGTAAGTGAACTTGCCGAACGGTACCCTAATCTTGTGGCCCAATTTTTTAAATTATTTGAAGTATGACTATACATTCCGTCAGGTAATCCTTTAGAGATAAGGAAGTCTCTATAGTCATTAAAATCAAAAATTTTTACTGTTTTTTTTCTTAATATCTTTTGCATAATATAATAAAGAAGGGACATAAGCCCCTTCTTCTAAATCACTCATTATTAACAATTTGGTACGTAATAATCTTTAGAAAAAAGCTTGCGTCCTCTTCTCTCATTATCTCTGTCGTAATTTCTAATTTTATAAACAGGAATTGCTTCACTTCCTGTGTACTCTAAAGGAACTTGGTATGATTCTTCATACTCATAGGCACATCTCATTTGTTGATCTGAGCCAATTCTTTCTCTATCTCTTGGAACACAAACAGTATAAGTTTGAGTTAAGCTTGCATATCCCCAAAACTTCTCTGTTCTATATCTTGGAGATCTTTCGTCATTTGAGCGTGGGAAGTCAGGTCTAGTTGGAATATACCGAGTAAATTGTTTTTTCGTTCTTAAACGGTCTCCCTCTAAACAAAGTTGATCAATCGTTGTCACTGGCCCATGAGTCATTCTTACCGTTGGCATATCAATCTCAAGTTCTTCATTAGAAAAGATTTCATCCCAGCTCATCTGATCTGCATCAGAAGCTGCTAGAGCAGTAAAGCTCAATCCCATAAAAAGTGTAAGTGCTGTCATCAAAGTTCTCATTTTTTCTCCTAGCATTTAAAAAGGTTTTTGATGCGCCCTTTTTAAAAAAATCTCATAAGGCTGTCTATCAAAATTCACACAAACACAAAATATGTTTTCACAGATCGTGAAAGATATTCACAAGAAACTATGCTAAGATACTGATATTAAAGAAACACTAAGGAGTCATCCACTCTGGACTCACACAAAGTCCCGTCAAAATACTTTTCCATTTTTTATTAGCATCCACATTTCCTAAATCTCTAAATGCACTAATCGCATTCATAGGTAATTTCTTACCTGGATAAAAAATTTCAAAAGCTTTTTGAATATTTTCATCTGAAAGCTGACTGGACTGAGTTAAACCAACATTTCCAAGAGCATGGGAGACAGCAAGATCATCATTCTGAATTGTATTTTCACACATATCTATAATCCAGGCCATCTTAACAGGAGATGAACTTTGAGAAGAATATGTTTTCTGCTCTAGACCGTAGTCAGCCTCCATACACTCACTCATAGGAGAAAACTCCGCATTGCCTGAAGGATCTTTAGTGCGCTCATAAATATCACATTTTGATCCAAAAATATCGATATTTGAATGAATATATTTTTTAATATTCGAATCTACTGTCGGCCCAAAAACAACTTTAAAAAAAGAAGCTAAAAATTTTCTATCCGGTAGATTTATTTTTATTGCTGCATTATTAAGTAAAATATTCTGAGCACTATCATCATCCAAAACTCTAAGCTCAACAATGCTATTTAGTCCCGCTATAGCATTAGACCCCTTCGGCTCAAGTTTAAGAAATAAAGATTCATCATTTTCAATGCTCGTATCATCCTTAAAATGTATAAGAATTTCTTGTGTAAGATTATCCTTACTAAAACTAATTTCCTGTGCTGATAAGCTATACTCTTGAGTAGTTAAAGTTGATTTATCTAGTACAACAATACGAAATGACTCTGTAGACTCAATATTTTTATTGAGAGAAATCTTTAATTTAATTGTTTTGGCACCTTCGACAACCTCTCTTAAACTCTCCGAAAAATTTGCCACAGGATTATTAATTTCAGACAAATTATCTATCCACTCTTCAATATATTTTAACTCTGCACTACTTAAAGCAGCGGAGCCAACTGGCATATCAGAACCATAATTCTTGAGTCTTTTTACTAACAAAGAATTTTTCGCATCTTTAGGCTTAATATAAAAATTATTTAAAACCCAACGTTTACTAGTATTCAAATCTTTAAAAACATCATGAATCGAACTTGTATGACAAGAAATACATTTATTTTGAATTACATTATATGCATTTAAAAACCTCATATCTTCAGGAGGAACTGAAACTTCATCATCAATAATTTTCAAAGAAAATTGCCAAGCAGAACCTAAAACTCCCGGAGAAGTCACCTCTAAATCAAAAAAATAATCTCTGACTCCATCAATATTTTCATTATCAACAATATTAAAAACAAAACTCGCTGTTGATTGTCCTTTTATGATCTCCAAAAGTGGCTTATCTATAGTATAAGAAATTGATTCAGTTACAGACTTTTCTTTTAATTTAAGAACGAAAGGCTTTACCGCAGGCTTATTAAACTCAACTTCTAACGAAAAACTTCCCGTTTTTTCGTTCACCACAAATGAAGTATCTTTAAAAGAAACAATCGTCTTTTCTTCCTCCTCCATAGCTTGAATCCAATCTTTTAAAATAAGATGCTCTTCTTGGGTTAATTCCGGCATTAACTTGGGCATATCCCCATTTGCATATCCAAAACCTTTAAGTCTTGTGATTAAACTTGAACGCTCGGGATAACCAGCAGTAATAGATGGATCTTGTTTCCAATCTTCTATATTATCATATGCTCGCCATTTATCATGATGTCCTGTATGACACTTCATACATTTCGCTTGTAAGATGTCTACTGCTCTTAGGTTTTTTTCAGATTGTGTAGTTGAAAAACTGTCATAGGGTACGATCTCTTTAAACTCTAATTCTGTTTGCGGGACCTCAGGAGAGAGGCACCCTCCTAAAAACAACAAACTTAATAAAGAAAATATAAATAATATATTTTTCATTACTCTTTCACCCTATATTTTTTGGAGAATCAATAAGATTAATAAGTTTACCACTGGAATCAAAGTCCACTATACTTTGATCATTAGGTGTAGGAGTTTTACAACCAAGTATTTTACAAATTGATGAAGAAAGATTTCCCCTATTAAGCTCTCTTCCTTTTAAGGCATCAATTGAGGCTGCCTCTCCCCAAGTTCCACTTCCATTCCAGTATTCAGACAAATTCCCTTTTTTAATATTTCCTATAACCATTGGTGCATCGAATTTCCCAGAAATAAGAGTTGCCTGTTGCCCTTTTCCACCATGTCCAGAATCGTCCTCTCCTAAAGGTATATTAGGAAACTCACTACATAAATGAAGTAAAGAATTATTAAATAAATTTTTTCCGCTTACAGAATTTGTCACTTTCAAGCGATTTACAAATTCCAATACTGCTGCACCAGAAGCGGCAAACCTCATTGTATTATAATACATAAGTGGAACAGCACCCCACCCATGTGCATCACTGGCCATAGAAAGACTTTGCTGAGAGCCTCCTGGACTTTTTTTCATCCAAATAGGTCCTAAACGTTGTTCTTGTAAAGCAATGGAGTTCGTTAACTCATGCTTTAATGCAATTTCTGCAAAAGCTAGAGCTTCAGCCAATTGGGGAATATCTGGTCTTTTTGATTCTAATGCATCTTGATTTCTATGGGTTTCTCCCCAATAGTCATCATAAATCGGCTTCGCAGCACATCTATGAGCAGGATTATTAGGGTCCACTTTATAATTTTTTTCATCAAATAAATCAGGAAGACTCATATTATAAATTGTATCTTGTATAACTTTTTTATAGGTCACGACGCGTGAAGAATATTCACTTTCAAAAATATCTACAGCAATTTTAAACATATTTCTTGCATTCGCTCTATCAGTATAAAGACTTTTTGTTTTAGGATTAGAATGTAATGAAACTTCTTTTAATAAAGCTAAAGCGCCATCAATTTTAGTTTCGATTGCACTATTTGAATAACTTAAGCCACTTGACTCCTTATATACACTTGAAGTCGCTTTAAAAATAGAGTTGAAAGGTTTTGAACGAGAAGAAACTTTAACCTGAGACGTTCCTTTTTCACTAGAAAATGATGGCTCCCAATTAAAAGCAATAAATGGGAACAGTCGACTTGAAAGATCAGCATGATACCCATTGATAGTGGCTGCACCTGGTACTGGCTCAGTTAAAAACCTCATGCAATCATCATGACCTTGACTTTTAAGATCAACACCTCTGATAAATAATGCATGATCAAATAGATGCTTTAATTCTGTTTTACCTGAAGTTAAATCTACTTCCATTGAATTCATATAAGGAAGATAAAGTCCTTTATGTAATATTGTTTTATACTCTAAATCAAAACTTCCGTCGCTTGGGTTATGATTTGTGAAGTTTGTTGCAATTGAGTTTCCCGTTAACAAAGAATCATCTTCTTTAATTTTAAGAATAGTATCATAAACCCTTCTATTGGGTCCTCCACCTGCTAAAAGCATAATATAATTCATCAATTGAGCATCTCCGGCATAAGCTTTATTACACAACCCATTTATCATCTGTAAAAATAACTGCTCTAGAGGACAAACTGTTGCCAAAGCGGCCATAGCTGTGGAGTGACTTAAAAAATGTCTTCGATTATACTTTCTTTTCATTATTCGACCTTTAGTCCTGGATATTTATATCCTTCAGACTTCAAGATTGACTCTATTGTTTTTAAAGGGTCTTGATGTACTTTTAATTCTTTTCCCAGCTTTATCACATAGTTTCTATATGAAAGTTCTTTAATTTTATAAGGGCTATCAGCAATTGGATTTATCTGAAGGTCTGACGTATTAACATTTATCCCCGTAAAGTGCTCATAATATCTTTTTGCAGCACAGATATAAATATCATCTAAATTTTTTAAATAACCACCTGCTTCGGCTAAATTATTTAAATCTTGCTGAAAAAGAGTTCCATCATATTGTCTAAAATAAAGCTGACCTTTAGGTGGTCTTCTATGCCAATATATATCATCTTCTGGCCAATTTTCATTGGCAGTAGGATAGTCGGGCTCAAAGCGATGGATCAATGAAAGTTCTCTATAATCTTTTGCATAAGCCTCTCTTTTTACGGGAGGACTAGTTAAAACTCTTCTTGTATTTCGAATTGTTCGTGCAAATGGATCAATTGTTGCATGACACTGCATACAGTTTTGTGCCCCTCGAAAAGGCAGAGAACTCTTTGTATCAATCATTGCTGTTACATCTTCAGCTCTTAAAACAGGAAGGTCTCGACATAACAGATCTTTAAAAACATTTCTTGTCCATCTTCGAGCAGTTTTAAGTCCACCATTTTTTCTAACAACAACTTTATAAGTATTGTCATTCATAAGTAAGTAGGATGAGGTACCCATAAAACCAGACCCCAAATGCTCATAAAGATTTAAATTAGGAATAAATTGTGGCTCACCAGTAACATGGCCTGACTCATGTCTATCATAATATCTATCCCCTCCCCAGGACATAGGAACAATTACGTCTGGCTGTTCAGTAACCCCAACCAGTTTTCCTAATTGGGTTTTACTCAATGAAAGTTCGGAATGATTATTATGATCTATTGAGTATTGAAAGCCCATCAATTCAGCAAAATATTGCAAGATTCGCACACTAAAGGTTCGGTTTTGACCATTAACTTCTTCAAAGTCTGTATGCCTAATGCCCCGTAAACTTTTTGACCTTGTTACGATAGAATTAAAATTCACAGAAGGATTAAATAAGGCACTGGTATAATGAAGCGCTCCCTGCTGTGATTCCATTGCATCATATTGTCCAGTCTTGCCATAATTATCCAAAAAAGAAAACTCCTCCACTGAAAACCAAGAACGATGAATACGATGAAAATTTTTTACCACTTTAATTGATTCTTTTGAAAAGTCTCCTGAGACTTTTGGAATTTTTTCTCCAACAAATTTAGAATTATTTAAAATCGTCATACAAGCATCTATCGCAGACTTGCTTCCAGACTTAACTTGTAAAAGTTGAGGATGATCCAGTGGAGGCCTTTCATTAACTATATCTTTATAGCATCTATAAAATAAAGCTTCTTGTGACAAAGGGTTACTTAATGCCAAGACTGGCATTATTAGAGGTATTATTAAAAAAAGTTTCCTTAAATCAATAATTCTTCTCATTGGCCCCCTAGTTTAGTCCGTTTGTATTATTTTATCGGATAGAAAGCTTGAATAATTGAGGAGGTCTGTTATTTAAAGCAGTTAAGAAAAAAAAAATAATATGACCAAGTTTTGAAGCTTTTTGCTGCCCAAAAAACAAGGCATTTAAGCATATAATTTTAAAATTAGAAGGTAACAAAGGGGTCTATGTTCCTTCCGAGACAATGATAAATGAACATTGACCAGATGTCGTAAATTCAAAAAGCCCATCCTCTAAAACTATTGCTGATTCATATGGGTTAAGATGAAAACTCATCTTAAGACTCCCCTCTAAAACAATAATTGATTCTTTAGCTTTAAGCCTAATTTCAAATGTTTTTTCTTTACTTGTACTAAAAAGCTGAACATTAAAATCTGAGTGTTTAGCAATTTCTAAATAATTGGCTTCATGAAAAATATTTTTTTTAGTTTGTTTATGAATTAAGCCTTGATTAAATTCTTGATTAAAATTCAAAACCTCTTTGGCCTGATCAATATGAAGTTTACGTTTTTCTCCTGTTTCTGACTGACGATTCCAATCCCATACCCGATAAGTAATATCTGAACTTTGCTGAATTTCACATAATGTCACTCCCCCACCAATAGCATGAATGCTCCCAGGAGGAAGATAAAAGAAATCTCCTTTTTTAACAGGTATAAAATTAAGAAAATTCTCTATGGATAAGTTATGTGTTAAAGCATTAAAAAACTCTTTGCGAGTAACATGAGGTTTAAAACCTAAATAAATTCCCGCATCTTTTTTCGCATTCAAAATCATCCAGCACTCAGTTTTACCTTTAGAATTTTCAAATTTTTTTGCATAGTCATCATCCGGATGAACTTGGATGGAAAGATTTTGTCCTGTATCGATAAACTTCACAAGATAACTCAATTCACAAATTTCACTTAAAGGGTAATCCTCAACTAAAGAAGACCCTGCAGGGTGAGTCGAAACTTCCCAGCTTTCCCCAATAAGTTTATTTGTCAAAACCTCTTTTAAGGAAGCAAGCTTATGTGTTCCCCATGGTTTTTCTACCATAAACGGTTTTAGTTTAACAATTTTTCCCATTTAGTTACACTAGCAAAAAATCAAGATTCCCGAAAGATTTATTGCATAAAAACTAAATAAATAATACACTAGTACGACATATCAGATTGAGGAGTAGGTCTTGGAAAAAATATTAATTCTTGATGGTGCTATGGGCACTATGATTCAAACATATAATCTTCAAGAAGAAGATTACCGTGGAGAAAGATTTAAAAATTATTCCATGCCAGTCAAAGGTAATAATGACCTGCTTAGTTTAACAAAACCTGAAGTTATTGAAGAGATTCATCGCAAGTTCCTCGATGCAGAAGCAGACATAGTAGAAACAAACACTTTTTCAGCAACAACTGTCGCCATGGGCGATTACAAGATGGAAAACCTTGTTGATGAAATGAATTATGAAAGTGCTCAAATCGCGCGAAAAATTTGTGATGAATATACCCAAAAAGATCCTTCCAAACCTCGTTATGTTGCAGGCTCTATTGGCCCAACGAACAAAACGGCTTCACTCTCTCCTGATGTCAATGACCCCGGATATAGGGCCATTACTTTTGATCAGCTTGTTGCTTCCTATAAAAGGCAAGTTGAATTTCTCGATAAAGGTGGTGTGGACTTCCTTTTAGTCGAAACTATTTTTGATACTCTCAATGCCAAAGCTGCACTCTTTGCTATTGAAAGTTTTTATGAAGAACAAAATAAAAAACCTCTTCCCATTATGGTTTCTGGGACCATCACAGATGCCTCTGGCAGAACTCTATCCGGTCAAACAATTGAAGCCTTTTTATATTCAGTTTCCCATATGCCTCTTATGAGTATTGGTATCAACTGCGCTCTAGGTGCTGATCTTATGCGTCCCTACATCAAGTCTCTTGCCAAAGAAGCTCCTTATAAAATTTGCGTTTATCCCAATGCTGGTCTTCCCAATGAGTTTGGTGAGTACGATCAAAGCCCTAAGGCCATGGCCGATATTGTGGAAGAATATTTAAAAGAAGGACTTATTAACATCATTGGAGGGTGCTGTGGGACAAGTTATGAGCATATTAGAGAAATTTCTCAACGAGCAAAAAACTATTCCCCAAGAAAAGTTCCTGCCTATGAACATACCCCTAAACTTTCAGGTTTAGAGCCTTTAAAAATTACTGCTGAAACAAATTTTGTTAATATTGGAGAACGAACTAATATCGCAGGATCTACTCGTTTTAAAAAAATGATTGCTCAAGAACGATTTGAAGAAGCACTTGATGTTGCCAAAGAACAAGTCGAGAATGGGGCTCAAATCCTTGATGTCAACATGGATGACGGCATGATTGATGGCAAAAAAGCCATGGTAAACTTTTTGAACCTTATTGCTGCTGAGCCTGATATTGCCAGGATTCCTATTATGATTGATTCATCAAAATGGGAAATTATTGAGGCTGGCCTTAAATGTGTACAGGGTAAGGCCATTGTTAATTCTATTTCTCTCAAAGAGGGAGAAGAAGTTTTTTTAAATCAAGCTAAGTTGATAAAAAAATATGGTGCAGCTGTTGTTGTCATGGCCTTTGACGAAGTTGGTCAAGCCGATAACTTTCAACGAAAAATTGAAATATGTAAACGAGCTTATGAACTTTTAACTCAAAAAATAAATTTTCCACCTGAAGATATTATTTTTGATCCCAATATCCTAGCAATCGCAACAGGAATAGATGAGCACAATAATTATGCCGTCGACTTCATTCAAGCGACGAAATGGATAAAAGAAAATCTCCCCTATGCCAAGATAAGTGGAGGAGTTAGCAATCTTTCTTTTTCTTTTCGAGGCAATAATCCTGTCAGAGAGGCAATGCACTCTGTTTTTCTCTTCCATGCCATTAAAGCGGGAATGGATATGGGAATTGTAAATCCAGGAATGTTAGAAGTTTATGATGAAATTCCGGCTGACTTAAGAGCTCATTGTGAAGATGTCGTTCTCAATAAATCTCCAGAAGCAACTGAAAAACTTTTAGACTTTGCTCAAAACTTTAAAGGTGAAAAAAAACAAAAAACAAAAGACCTCTCATGGAGAGAACTTCCTGTTAATGAACGACTTTCACATGCTCTAGTCAAAGGAATTACTGAATATATTGATGAAGATGTTGAAGAAGCTCGCCATCATTTTAATAAACCCCTTGAACTTATCGAAGGGCCTCTGATGACTGGTATGAATACAGTGGGTGAGCTTTTTGGCTCTGGAAAAATGTTTCTTCCCCAAGTCGTAAAGTCTGCACGAGTCATGAAAAAGGCGGTTGCCTATTTAAATCCCTTTATTGAAGCTGAAAAAACAGACAAGAAAAAAAGCAATGGAAAAATTCTTATGGCCACCGTCAAAGGAGATGTTCATGACATTGGAAAAAATATTGTCTCTGTCGTTTTAGGTTGTAATAATTTTGAAATTATTGATATGGGGGTGATGGTCCCCGCTGAGAAAATTTTAGACACGGCCAAACAAGAAAATGTTGATATTATAGGTCTATCAGGACTTATCACACCGAGCTTAGATGAAATGGTTGATGTCGCCAGTGAAATGCAAAGGCAAAAGCTCACTATTCCACTTATGGTAGGTGGAGCGACAACCAGTAGAGTTCATACCGCTGTAAAAATTGATCCCAAGTACCATGGGACAATCGTTCATGTTGCTGATGCATCTAAAAGTGTTCCTGTTGCCCAAATGCTTCTTCACAGTGAAGATGAAATAAAACAAAAAACAAAACAACAATACCTTCAAATGCGGGAAAATCATTCCAACAAATCAAACTATAAAACCGTTAACTTAAATGAAGCTCGTAAAAATAAAGTTCAAATCGATTGGAAAAATACCAACATTACAACTCCAAGTTTTCTGGGGGTAAGAGAATTTACAGATATTCCTTTGGAAAAGCTAATCCCTTATATTGACTGGACACCATTTTTTTCAGCATGGCGCCTAAATGCTGCCTACCCTAAAATACTAGAACATGAAAAATATGCAGAAGAAGCTAAAAAACTTTTAGCCGATGCTCATCATTATCTTGATCTTCTTTGCCACTCAGGCCTGCAAATGAATAAGGCCAAAATTGGTTTTTTTATTGCCAAGTCTCACCATGAAGATATCTATCTCTATGATGATGAATCCTGTCAAGAAGTTAAAACAACTCTTTGCATGCTTCGCTCACAACGAAAAATGCAAGAAAGTTCTTCATCTAATAAATGTTTGTCAGACTTTATTTCTCCGTTAGAAAATCAGCATCAAATTGATTATCTTGGAGCTTTTACAGTAACGACAGGGCTTGGGCTTGAAAAAATCCTAGAAGATTATCAAGACGATGACTATGCCCAAATCATGATAAAAACTCTTACGGACCGTCTGGCCGAAGCCTTTGCTGAATATATGCATGAATGGGTTAGAAAAGAATTGTGGGGATATGCCTCAAATGAAAACTTTTCAAACCACGACCTTATTCGTGAAAAATATACCGGAATTCGTCCTGCTCCAGGCTATGCTGCTTGTCCAGATCACTCTGAAAAGATCAAGTTGTTTCAATTATTGAATAACCAATCCATTGGAGTTTCTTTAACAGAATCATGTGCAATGATGCCGGCTTCTTCGGTAAGTGGTTGGTATTTCTCTCACCCTGAAGCCAAATATTTTAATGTTGGAAAGATAGAAAAAGATCAAGTCGAAAATTATGCAAAAAGAAAAAATATCAGTTTTTCAGCTGCTGAAAAATGGCTAAGATCTCTTTTAAACTATGATAATTAAACTCAAAAGAAGGTAATATAAAATGGCAAAAGTTATTGATCATATAAAACAAGCAAAAGGAAAAACTCTTTTTTCTTTTGAAATTCTCCCTCCGATGAAAGGAGATGGTATTCAAAAACTCTTTAATCAAATAGAGCCGTTAATGGAGTTTGACCCTAAGTTTATTGATGTCACTTACCATCGAGAAGAGTATATGTATAAAAAAAGAGAGGGAGGCTTACTAGAGAAAGTTTCACTTAGAAAAAGACCTGGCACTGTTGGTATTTGTGCGGCACTGATGAATCGTTTTCATATCGATACTGTTCCTCATATTATCTGTGGAGGCTTTACAAAACAAGAGACTGAAAGTGCCTTAATTGATTTGCAATTTCTAGGTATTGATAATGTTTTGGCCTTAAGAGGTGATGCCATCAAATCTGAAGCCCGCTTTGTACCCACAACTGGTGGGCACGAATTTGCAAGTGATCTCATTCAACAAATTCAGTCCATGAACTCAGGAGTCTATCTGGATCATGAAGTTAAAAATGCCTTTCCTACTGACTTCTGTATTGGAGTTGCGGGTTACCCTGAAAAACATTTTGAAGCTCCAAATTTTGAAACTGATCTCAAACATCTTAAAAATAAAGTTGAGCTTGGTGCTGAATATATAGTGACCCAAATGTTTTTTGATAATAATAAGTATTTTGAATTTGTTGATCAATGTAGAAGTCAAGGGATCAATGTTCCTATCATTCCAGGACTAAAACCTCTCTCCACTCTCAAACAACTCACAATTTTACCCAGTATCTTTCACATTGACCTTCCCAGTGATTTAGTTCAGTCCGCTGAGAAATGCCAAAACAATGATCAAGTAAGACAAGTCGGGATTGAATGGGCCATACAGCAAGCAAAAGAGCTTAAACAACATGGAGCACCTTGTCTTCACTTTTACTCTATGGGAAAATCTGATAATATTGTTAAGATTGCAAAAGAGATTTACTAAATGTTACCTTTTCACCACTCTCTTATTATTATTCCAACTTATAATGAAATAGATAATATTCAAAATATGCTTCAAACTCTTTTTAAACTGTATCCTGAAGTTCATATTCTGATTATTGATGATGGTTCACCAGATGGAACAGCAGAAGTCGTTAAAAAACTTCAATCCGATCATAAAAATCTTAATTTAATTGAACGTCAAGGTAAACTAGGACTGGGGACAGCTTATATAACCGGCTTTAAATGGGCCTTAGAAAGAGAGTTTCAATTTGTCTTTGAAATGGATTGTGATTTTTCTCATGACCCCAAAGATATTTCCCGCTTATTAGAAGCTGCTCAAACCAATGATCTTGTTATTGGATCAAGATATATCGAAGGTATTAGAATTATAAACTGGCCATTTAAAAGACTCTTACTCTCCTATTGTGCTAGTATTTATACCCGAGTCATTACGGGATTAAAGATTTTAGATGTCACAGGTGGGTTTAAATGTTTTAATCGAAAGGCTTTATCTAGTCTTGAGCTTGATAAAATCTTTTCAAATGGCTATTCCTTTCAAATAGAACTAAACTATAAAGTTTGGAATCAAGGCTTAAAAATTAAAGAAGTTCCTATCATATTTACTGAAAGAAGAGATGGACAGTCCAAGATGGGTGGTGGAATTGTTAAAGAAGCAATTTTTGCCGTAATAATACTTAGAATTAGAAAGATTTTTGGTATACTCTAGCTATGCTAGAAACTTTAAATGCAATTGATACCTCAATTTTTTTATTTTTAAACCAACTTCATTCGCCTTTGCTTGACCCTATTATGCTTGCTCTGTCCTACAATACTTGGCTAATGAGCATTATTATTCTCAGTATTTTCTCTTTTGGCTTCATCCACTATAAAAAACATTTTTTTACAGTTTTCTTTTTTGCTATCGTGGCCTTTGGCCTTAGTGATTCTATATCAAGTCGTATATTTAAGCCTGGATTTGAGCGTCTCAGACCATGTCATAATCCTGCGTTAGAAGACAAAGTTTATTTAGCTGGTCAAAACTGTGGAGGGGGAAAGTATGGCTTTTTCTCCTCACATGCCTCGAACTCATTTGCTTTAGTCATGTTTTTTTGGTTATTTTTTAGAAAGTTTAGAAAATATTTTAGTGTTCTTTTTATTTATGCAGCACTTGTTTCTTATTCACGAATATATCTTGCCCGCCATTATCCTGGAGATATTATAGCTGGGGCGCTATTTGGAATTTTATGTGCTTTATTTAGCTTTTACTGCTATCAAAAACTAATAGCAAAGCGAACTAAGAATTTATCTTCTCCAAGTTAACATAAATATAATGACCTTTGACTTGAACACCATTGAGTTTCAATCTTCTAACCATATTCATTAGAGTCCCTCTAATTGAAAAGATCCCCAACTTGGCCCGTTGGAGATGAATTTCTATTTTAGTATTCTCTTTATTTGATTTAACTTTACCATCAAGTCTTAGCCATAAATTAATATATGAATCTATTAAAGTTTTTCCATAAAATCGACCATCTTTAACATTAAACTTAAGAAAGCGAACAATCATGGGTAACATCCACTTCTGTCTTTTCTCCAAAATCTGCTCAATTTGAACTTTATTATTGTGATTCTCATCTTTTAAATCATTAAAAAATTCATTATCAAAATCTTGAAACTCCAATGTTTTAAAACTTAAAGCGGCATTAAGAATTAAGCCATCAACGATGGTAATATCATCATCATCTCCGACAGGAATATTTCTAACATCAGTTTCAACTAAAAAGTTTTCCATATGGTATACAGTTGGTGATATATGCAGATTCATATCATCACTTCTTATGGTAAAGAGTTTGTCTGTTGATTTAATTCCCAAGTTATTAAAAGAAAAAGCTTTAAAGATATTGAGAAAACTAAAGTCAAAATCCAAGGTCACTTCAGTGCTTGGATCACTAATCACAAGATTACTTTCTTTCTTATTAAACCGAATATCAATATTCTCATGAAAAATACGAGCCTTAGGAAGTACATAAAAAGCTTTTTGTGCTGAAGCATGTCCAGCTCCTTCATAATAATTTCCATTTACATTAACAACATCTATGCGAGGAAATTTAGCATGGGCCAGACCTAGAAAACAAAACATAACTAAAAACAAAACTCTCATAACTACCTTTTTTTACTTCCACAAGTAAAACAATTTCTTTTTTTCATTAAACGCATATCATTTAATTTTTTATAAAAAACATTAATGGCTTTTTTCCCAGACTCAGACTCTATTAACCATGAAAACTTAGAAACTCCTGGAAAGATTTTTACCAAATACTCAATAACGTCACCACCACGAATAACCTTCCCATCTTCAATTATCATATGAACTTCTTGCTGACATTCTTCTGTATTAAGTTGGGGATAATTCAAATAGACTTCTTGATCATAAATTGATTTATATTCAATAAGTGATTCAGAGTCCAGATGTTCTAAAGTCTTTTTAAAGCGTGTGCATAGACTACATTCTGAATCATATAATAAAACTACCTTTTCCATACCAACCTACTCAAATATCTTCATCTCTAAAAATGCTTGATAACATTTTTGAAATGCACCTATATTATAATCATCAAACTTTAAATAACTCTGTAACATTTGTTCAGTTAGGGGCTTTTTCTCAACTTTTAATTTGAAAATTAAATCAACAATATCATGTGAGAAAATAAAAACTGTAGATAAGGTATGTAATTGACTTCCCGTTAAACTACGAGGAAAACCTGACCCATCAGGTCTCTCATGATGTTCTAATAAAATTCGATCGAGATCCAAAGGAATATCTTTTAAATTTTTAAGAACTTCTTGGACTTTTTTTGGATGATCTTTTAGGGATAAGAGCTCTGACTTTTCGCCAAAAGACGATTCGGTAAAATTTGGATGTCTAATAGTAGCATCGTGAAGAAAGCTGGCCAAAACAAGTTTATCCCGTGTTTCAGGAGAATCCCATTTCGTTCTTTCCAATAAAGCTACTGAAATATAGGCCAACGCAACACTATGACTAGTCAAATAAGATCCCGGATGACCAAATATATGTTGTTCAATTTTTTTAAACTTGGGGTTATTTTTAAATGTTTCCAAGGCGTAATCAACACTTCTTTTGGCCATTTTTATGACTCGCTCAGAAAGTCCCAAATGAGAAATTGTACTCATCACAACAGTATGTGAGTTAAAAACTTTCTTCTCAGGCTCTTGTGACTCATTAAGTAATGCTTCCTCAATTTCAAGACAAACTTGTTCTACAAATAAGTAAGCATTTTCCTTTTTGATCAAAAGAAAATCGATACCCTTTTTTCTAAATTTTTCATATTCTTTTTGTAAAAATGTTTCACCTAAATTAAAAATTTTTAATATCTTCCCATTATTGAGACCAACATAAATATCGCAAGGAAGCTCAGTCGCCTTTCTCAATAATTCAAGGCTAACTTCAAGATAGTCAGATGTATTTTTTGAAACAGTATTTTTTTGATTATACTGTTGGACAATTCTTTGCACCCCATCATATAAATAAGGTTTTGTAACTTCACCTAATAAATAAGTCTCATCTTCAAATTCATCATGATCTGAGACGAACTCCGAACTACAAAAAACATAGGCCATATCAATTTTATGATCGAGAAGAAATTTATATACATCTCCCCCATCTCCATCGGGCATATTATAATCACAAATAATAATATCAATATCAGAGTTTTCTTTAATGATTTTAATAGCTTCATTTCCAGAGCTAGCATGAATAAAGTTTGCTTCGGCTTCACAACTAAAAGTAAATTCTAAAATATCTCTGATATCGCTATCGTCATCAACAATAAGGACTTTCATAATTCAATATTCTTAATTAATAACTTGTTAGTAATTTTTTCATAGACTTGTGCAAATATATTTTGATCATTTCGAAACTCTAAATAATATTGACCAGAATTTAAAACAAGGTGGTAAACACCTGTGTCTTGGGCTTTATAACTCAAGAGTTTCTCTCCTCCCTTTTGCTTATAAACATCAATCCAATAATCATTAAAGCCATGGGTCCCTTTAGTTACAACTCCTCTTATTCCTGGGCCACTTAGTCGAGTGAGAAGGTGCTTCCAGCCAGGTCTATTTCTTTTGACTGTTTTATCTCTCCATAAATTATAATCAGGATGAAAACCTTCTGAACGACTATTAACTTCGATCACATAAGGAATGACTTGATAAGCCTCATACATCCAATCGATATCCCCTCCATCAGCATTATATAATAATTCCCAAGCTGTCCCTGGTGTATAATTAATCTTTTGAGCTATCTCTTTACCAATTTTTTCAACAACATCCTTATTTTTTGTTCTCTCAGGAGAGCATCCCATGGGATAAATGACTAATTCCGAGTATGAATGATAAGAAATATCAAATACAGGTCTAATCTTTTGAACAAAACTCATCATAGCTTGAGTTTCTGGCTCAGATGCTGGCTTGGGACCTCGATAGGTTTGTGAGCTTCTCCAACCGCTAGATCCTCTACACTTTTTCCATGTCGCTGGATAATTTCTATTTAAATCAACTCCATATCCCCCACGATTGTTTTTTCTCCACCACTTATCTTTTGTCCACATTTTATGGTTACCATCAACATTTAACATGGGAATAATCCAAATTTGATATCGATTGATCCAATTAGTATAAGTTTCATTTATATGATGGCCCTTTAAAAGACTTTCAATAATATCAAGTGTCACCTCTGGAGTCATAATTTCTCGTGCGTGGTGCATAGAATTAAATAGAATTGTTGGTTCATCTAGCTCATTAATTTCGGGATTATCTGAAATTTTTAAGGCCCAGATATCTCTTCCCTCAACTGACTTCCCAATACTAACTTTCTTAGTTATATCTGGATAGTTTAGAGCATAGTCATTTAAAATCTCATTAATCTCATCCGGATTTTTATACTGTGTATCAGGCGCTCTTGATACACCTTTTGTTTCAAGGATTTGAATTGAATATCCACGTTTTTTTAATCTCTCAAAGTCATTTTCACTCAGTAAAACATCTATAATTTTTTGTTTATAATCAACACCTGCGATATCAATATCTTCTTGAGATAAAACCTTGTATGTTTCTTGCAAATTTTGAGTTTTAATGGAACCGATCAAAGACCAATCTGAAAGAAATTCATCTCCATATTTTTCGAATGCATTTAGTTGAAAAGATAAAAAAGACAGAATACATATGACACAAAATATTCTTCTATTTTTCATATAGGTCTCCCTTCCATGGAATTTATTTATTTGTCTATTATAGAACATCAAAATATTTACAATCAGTAAATAAATATAACAAAAATGTTTATTTTTTTATTGGAGAAAACTACTTAGTTTTTAAGCGGCTTTTGTGGCATTCCCTTGAAAATACTTAGGCCAAATTCGTCTTGCTTCTTCCAAGTATTCCGAAGCTTTTTGCTCATTATTATCTGCAAGTAAAGAGTTATACATTAAGAGAAAAGCCTCCAAGTCTTTTACTCCGCTATTCCATAACTCTAAACCTTGAGAGATTCTTTCGTTTAGTGAACTCACATTACTATAGGCAATATACTTGGCCACCATATAAGAGTTTTTCTCTTGAGGATCATTGGAAAATCTTGAAACAAGCTTTTGAGCATCATCAAAATATTCATTCTCTGCCAAAAGTTTTATCATGGCAGTTAAAAACTTAGACATACCAGAACAAGAGACTCCTATTTTATCAAATATCTCTCGAGCCTTATCTTTATCTCCTTGAATAAAATGAAATTTTCCATTAATAAACATCCCAGAACAAACAAAATTAATAACGTCATCAGTCCGTTCATCTAGCTGAGTAAAAATATCATAGTACATTTCCATATCTACGTAATTTTCTGTCACCATGGCCAAACGAACAACTTCTTTAAGTCGATCAGGATTAGCCGGAAAATACTTAGCAATATTTTTTACTACAGAATAGGCCTCATGAAACTTTTGATCTTTCATAAAAAGTTCATACAATCCAACCTGACATTTAAAATGTATACTATTAATTTCAAGCCCTTTTTTATAGTCTCCTTCAGCTTCTTGAAGTTGCTCAAGCATATATTTAGTTTGTCCATGATAAAACATGGCCAAAGAAGGTTTTTCATTTAATTTGATTGCCTCTTCAAAAACATCAAGAGCTTCTTCGTAATTGCCTTGAAAGAGTAATTCCTTACCTTTTTCAATTGTTTGCACATATTTACTTGGATAAAGCTTTCCAATAACAGTATTTATCAAACTTTTTTCAAGACTTTTTACTGTGTAGGGTTTTATGATAAATGAATCCACATCCTCTTCTGCTGCTTTTGCAACAGCTGATTGAGAAATATTAGAAGTCACAAGTATAAGTACAGATTTTTTTTCATCAGGAAAACTTTCCCTATATTCTTTAAACAAATCGAAACCAGATCCCCCATTAAGGTCATAATCTGACAAAAGTAATTTGGGTTTTTTACTTCTAATTATATCTATAGCTTCAGAAAAATGAGCGACACTATCAATACGAGAACGGCTTCCTCCCATATCAACTATTGTTTTTGTAAGTCTTCTTCGAGATGCAGAACTCTTATCAGCGATCAAAATATCCCCAGAGCTAAGAAATTCTTTGAATAATTCTTGTTTTTTTTCTTCTTTCATTTATTCGCTTTAATATCCTTTCGCCATCGACAAAAAGTCATTTATATTTCCTTGCCTTTTTTGATATAACTCAATAAATTCATTATATTTTTTAAGATCAATTTTTTCGATATTAATAATCAATGTTTCTTGGCTTTCATTCAATGATTCTTTTTCTTCTATAGTACCAAGGCATTCAACTTTTGCTTTATGACCATTATAAAATAGACTCACTCTAGCCGCGACTCTGGTCTGAGTTGCTAAAGAATTAAGAGGTGCCTTCACAATCAATTCATCTTCATAAAAATCTTCAAACTCACATATAAAAGTAATATCGTTGCCAATATTCGTTTTTTGCTTCAAAACAACTTTGAGCTCTCCCGACTCCAAATTAACATTGACCTCGTTTGCAAAAACTTCATTTAACTCTTCTAGCTGTGTCTTTTCCTTATTTTTTTCAGGGGGAATCTCGGAAATAAAAGCCGATGCTGATTTTTTCTCTTCTTGTTCATAAGAACCTGAGGATTGACTTTTAGTCAAGCCTCCACCGAGAGCATCCAAAATCTCTTCTTCTTTTTCTGAGCTAGGTTCATTATAATTAATGACTCCAGCTTTTTGCCCTTCCTCATCAAAGTCAGTTAAAGAATTATCCACAATAGCATTTGGATCATAATCTACACTTGATGCGGAATCTTTTTTTGCATTATCAATAATCTGAGATAAATCAGGACCTGTATTTTCAAAATTCTCTTGGTCAAAGTCTTCTTGCTCATCATGTTGATGAGTTTTTCCAACCCCTTTCATAATACCATATTCGGAAAGGTCATCATGCTGTTGTTCATCCCCCTGTGGTGGAGTTGCTCTTTGGCCATGATTTAAATCTACATCAGAATGACCACCTGTATTTTTATCTTCTTCTTGAGAGTGAACAATAGGAGTCCCTGCTTCTTTATGAGTATTTTTTGAATCTAACTCTCCACTTAAGGGATCATGATCAAGTTGGTCGGTGGAAGCTTCGCCTCCCATATGCCCAGGAATTGGGTCTTCACTATAACCGGCCTTTTTTCTTTCGGCCTCAGAAAGCTCTTCACTAGGATTTACTTTTCCACTTAAAGGATCACCATCGAGTTGATCGGTAGAAGACTTTCCTCCCATATGCCCAGGGATGGGATCTTCACTATAACCGGCCTTTTTTCTTTCAGCTTCAGAAAGCTCTTCTCCAGGATTCACTTTTCCACTTAAAGGATCATGGTTAAGTTGGTCAGTAGAAGACTTTCCTCCCATATGTCCAGGGATGGGATCTTCACTATAACCGGCCTTTTTTCTTTCGGCTTCAGACAGTTCTTCTCCAGGATTTACTTTTCCACTTAAAGGATCATGGTTAAGTTGATCGGTGGAAGCTTTTCCCTTTAAGTTTTCTAAATCATCTTGTTCATCAGCACCTTCTACATCTTTCGATTCTTGTTGAGCATTTTTTTCAGCATCAAAGTTATATTTTGCATCACAAGTTTCAAGGATCATTTCTTCTCTGGCCAAAGCAAAGTCTGAGTTTTCACAAACTTCAATGCTTCCATTAATAAACTTAAATCTCGAAAAGACCTTTTGATCTTTTGTATAGAAATATAAATGTGGTAAATCTGAAGAAAAACTCCAACGGTTTATTTTCCAATCAAATTCCGGTTTGGAACCATAAAAATACCATGCTCCTTCATTTTTGATGTAATCAGTATTGTTAGGGTCTTTTAAAACAAACTTCCAAGTTGGTAATTTATCACCAGGTCTTGCTTGTAATTCCACCCAATTTCCAATAAAAGGAGAAGGTCCTAAGATACGCACTAACCATCGTCTCAATATTTTTTTACAATCATTTTTATGCTTTATGATCCAAAAGTCACTTTCAAGATCTAAAGAATTAACAAAAAGAAAGTCTTCTTTAGGTTTTTCTTTCTCATTTTTTTCTTTTGTTTCTTGTTGTTTTTTTAATTTAAGTTTTTCTTCTCGACTGACCTGCTCCAAATGAGCACTGATTGGTTTAGACCAAAAGTCCAATTTAAAACTCACAGTTTTAGTCGCTGTCTCAGGTTCTAAAATATCGACACAACCATATTTAGAAAGGATCGTTTCCATTTTCTTATTTTTTAAATTTGTAATACAAGCAGGTTTGAGTAAACCTTTTTTCACAAGTTTCTTTTGTGCTTTTAAAATTGAGACCGCTTTTTGTAAGTCCACTTTATTTTCAACTTTAAAAAATAAAATACCATTAAGCGAAGTTTGCAGTAATTGATTTATTTCATTAATATTATCTAAAGACTCAACTTCGAATTTATTGCTTTGGGTGTAGTTTTTAATTAATCCATTAACTAAAGGAATTGATTTCGAACAATCGAAAAATATTAAATTAATTTTTTGATCCATATTATTTTTCCCAAAACAAATTTTCATAAAACTTATCGGACAAAAATATTAAAACTATACTAATATTCCCTAGTTTTTCGCTTGGTTATGAAAGAAATATCCTGACAAAATAATCATATCTTTATTCAATTATTTAAAAAAAATATCGAAAAGAGGCTATATGGAAGAAAAAGAAGATGAAAAGGAAATTCAATTACTTGAAATTTTTCAGTCAGGTAATAAAGAAAAAATCAAAGAAGCTTTAGAAGAGTTTCCTACCGCTTTTATTGTCGATATTCTCATCGAAAAAGAAGAAATAGAAGCAATTAAATTCTTAAAAATGATTGATACTGAAGATGCAGGAAGAATATTTAGTTATTTTCCAATAGAAAAACAATACGAGCTTTCTAAAATTTTAGATAAACGACTTTTTTCAGATATTTTCACTTATATGTACTCAGATGTCAGAGCAGACTTATTCCAAGAATTTTCCAAGGAAGAGCAAATTGAACTTCTTCCCTATCTGAATAAAAAAACAAGAGAAGATGTTATCGTCTTAAGTGCCTACGAGCCTGAAACGGCCGGTGGTATTATGAATACTGATTTTGCCACAATCCTTATTCATATGACATGCCAGCAAGCTTTGGCCAAAATCAGGCACGATGCCCCATCACAAAAAATGATTTACTATATCTATGTCGTAAATGATGACATGGAAATGTTAGGGATTATCACAATTAAAGATCTTATTATGGCCGACCCTAAAGATATTGTTCGTGACCTTTATAACGATAATTTTGTCTATGTTGATGTCAATGATGATAGAGAAGAAGTAGCACAAATGATTGAAAAGCATGATCTCGTTGCGATTCCAGTTCTTAATTCACTTAATCAACTCGTTGGGATTGTTTCACACGAAGAAGCCATTGATGTTATTAGGGCGGAACATACTGAAGATATGGAAAAATTTATGGGGATCGTTCCTTCGGAAGATGAACTAACCTATCTAGGAACTCCTTCCTTACAGCATTTTAAAAAACGAGTGGTCTGGCTTGTCTCACTTGCAGCGGTAGGACTTATATCGGGTGTTATTATCCACCACTATCAAAATGTCTTAGAACAGCTTATTATTTTAGCTCTTTATATGCCTATGATGACGGCAACAGGAGGAAATACCGGAAGTCAGGCTGCGACAGTGGTTATACGAGCGATGGCCCTTGATCAAGCTTCAGAAAAACAATGGTTACAAATTCTTTTTAAAGAGGCCCAAATCTCATTTCTGCTTTCGTTTTGTGTTGGTGGACTCGTTTTCATAAAAATAGCTTTTTTATCTTCAACATCCTTACTCCCCACAGGAATGAGTTTTCAGTTTATTGCCCTGATCATATCCTTGGCCATAGGAATGCAGGTTATGACATCAGCTCTCGTTGGCGCTGGACTTCCTATTCTTGTCAGAAAATTTGGTGGGGATCCAGCTGTCGCAGCAAGTCCGGCCATAACAACAACGGTGGACATAACAGGACTTCTCATTTATTTTGGTATAGCATCTTATTCATTAAATTTATCATAAGGAATAAAAATGAAAGCTATTGTTATGTGTGGTGGCTCAGGGACAAGATTATGGCCTCTTAGTAGAAAAAGTACACCTAAACAATTTATAAAAATGTTTAATAACAAATCACTTTTTGAACTTACCTTAGAAAGAAATTTCAACTTAGTCGATGAATTTATTATTGTTGTCAATGATGCGCAGTTAGAGTTATGTCAAAAACAAACACCAAAGATCTTACAAGATAAAGTCACATACATTGTAGAGCCTATAGGAAGAAATACCGCCCCCGTCATTACAATGGCAGGACTTATATCTAAAACAGACTTTGTCCTTGTTTTACCAAGCGATCATCTTATTCACGATCAACAAGAATATGAAAATTGTATTCATCAGGCCAAAGAGCTTGCCCAAGAAAAAAACTTAGTTACTTTTGGTATAAAACCAACTTATCCTGAAACTGGTTATGGCTATATTCAGGCAGATGGAAATTCAGTTATTTCTTTTAAAGAAAAGCCACAAGTTGAAACGGCAAAAAAATATTTAGAAGCTGGTAACTATTTTTGGAATAGTGGTATGTTTTTATTTTCAAACCAAACTTTTCTCGAAGAGATAGAAAAATATTCTCCCGAGATCTATCAATTCTCTAAACAGGCCATTTTAGAGGCTCCCCAAAAAAATAATATTTTTAAAATTGAAAAAGAACAAATGCTTAAAATTCCAAGTAATAGCATCGATTATGCTGTAATGGAAAAAAGTACCAAAGTGAAAGTCATTGAATCCAAATTTAATTGGTCTGACCTAGGATCTTTTGACTCTTTATATGACGAACTCGACAAAGATGAAAATAATAATACTGTTGACTCTCATTATGTGAGTATCAATTCAAAAAATAATCTTATCCATGGGCAAAAACGCTATATCTGCACCTATGATGTTGATGATTTAATTATTATTGATACTGAAGATGCTTTATTAATTGGTAAAAGAGGGGCATCTCAAAAAGTAAAAGAATTATTGCAAAAAATAAAAACAAAGGACCCCTTACTCTTAGAGTAATTTTGAGGCTTGATTATCCATAATCATAGTTATATTTGCATGTTGCTTTAAAGCAGTAGCGGGAAGTTTCGAATGAATATCACCATTAACTAATTTTTGAACTATCTGTGCCTTGGTTTCCCCTGTCACGACCAAAAGACAACATTTACTTTCTAAAATAGTTCCAATTCCCATAGTTACTGCTGTCAAAGGAAAGGCTTCATTTCTAAAAAGGCTTCTATTTGATTGACGTGTTTGTCCAGTCAAAGCAACAACTCTCGTTCGAGAGTCAATAGCAGAACCAGGCTCATTCAAACCAATATGTCCATTAAGGCCCAAGCCTAATAACTGTAGATCAATCCCTCCACACTCTGCAATTTTTTGTTCATACTCAGAACATAATTGATCTATATTTTCTAAATCATGTGTTTGCGGAATAAAGATATTACTTCTTTTAAAATTAAGCTGATTGAATAAATGTAAATCAAGATATGCACTAAACGAATTAGGACTATCTACGGCCAATCCTACATATTCATCCACCGCAAAAGCTTTGACGCGAGAAAAGTCCACTTTATCTTGAACTGCTTTTTTTACTAAATGATGATAAATGGCATCCATCGTCCTTCCGGTGGCCAACCCTAGTGTGGCATCGGGTTTTCCCTTAACTAAACTTAAGATTAGTTCTGCTACATGCTCAGAAACTTCAGATGCTGTATTAAAAATTCGCTTTTCCATAAAATGATTATATCACTTATGTAAAATATTCGGAAAGAGAATATTTTATTTGAAATCCGAATTTTTTTTAGACATATAGATCTTATGAAAAATCCCAAAATAAATATTTTAATCTGTGATGATGATAAATACTTCCGATTAGCGCTAAAATCGCTTTTAAAGCATCATGGCCAAATTACAGAGGCCAGCACCGAGGCTGAGGCCAAAGATTTCATTAAGGATAATTTTTTCGATATGGCCTTAATTGATATGGATATTGACGGCCCCTATTCGGGTATTGAAATACTTAAAAAAACTGCCCAGAAAAAGATCCATAGTATCATTCTAAGCTCTCAAAATTGCAGTATGGCCATTGAAAAAGCCTACCAGAATGGTTGTCATCACTTTCTGACTAAAAGACACTTTCAAACCCACCTAGAGCCCTATATTGAGAAATTTAAAAAGTTTTATTTAAACGATAATCTCTCAAGTTTTTTTCAAAAAAAATTTATCACTCAAAACACCGAACTCAAGCATCAAATTAAGGAGCTGTGTAAAATTAATTTGCAAGAAAAATGTGTTTTCATCACAGGAGAAACAGGTGTTGGAAAAAGTCTCATTGGAGAGCTCTTGCACTCTCAAACTTACGATCAATCCAAACCATTTATCCACCTCAATTGCGCCGAGATCCCAGAAGATTTAATTGAGGCTGAATTATTTGGATATAAGAAAGGGGCCTTTACCGGCGCTCAAATAGATAAAAAAGGAAAGTTAGAGCTGGCCCACAACGGGACTCTTTTCCTCGATGAGATTGGAACGATGTCCAGCTCAATGCAAAATAAGCTCTTAAAGGCCATTGAGCAAAAAACGTTTTACCCTGTAGGCTCTGAAGAGGTTATTTCGTCAAACTTCACTCTCATTACAGCCACTTGTGAAGATATTTTTGAAAAAATACAAAAAGGGTTATTTAGAAAAGATCTGTTTTTTCGAATAAGTGGCCATAATCTTGATATCAAACCTTTACGTCAAAGAAAAGATGATATTCCTTTACTCATTGAACACTTTCTCAATCAGTCACCTCGGCGCTTTATCATTAAGGAAGATGCCATTGATTCACTTCTCCAATATGGCTGGCCAGGAAATATTAGAGAGTTAAAAAAACAAATTGAACTCCTTTCTTCTAAAGACAAAGGCATTATTTACGCCTCAGATATAACTTTACATCATCATCATCAAACTCAACCTACTTGGCTAACAGGTGAACAACAAAACTTTATCTCTAACAATGGTCTTAGAGATTTTATAAAAAAAGTTGAAGAAGAGTCTTTAAAACACAGCTTACAAAACAATCAAGGTAAAATTACCAAAACAATTCAAGAGCTTAAAATTTCTGCCTCTGCCTTTTATCGCATCTTCAACAATCTTCAAGAAACCCACCTCTTTAAATAATTTTTTAACCACCCTACCAAATTGATGATAGAGAAAACTCAAACTTAGTAACGAACCTCTGGAATGCTTTTAAAAAGGGATTTCCTTGAGGCGCTAGGCAGCAGTTATTTTAGAAGTATATAATTTCAAATTTGAAATAAGTTTTTCTGTTCAGACATCTAGA
>LULF01000109.1_pt1 | contig 27739 bp, 24 predicted proteins | sample 728221 | NCBI WGS metagenome assembly LULF01 (sample SAMN03860296, study PRJNA289734) | marine metagenome | biome: seawater column; feature: ocean; material: water; isolation source: Red Sea water column Station 169 - depth 500m | place: Saudi Arabia: Red Sea | collected 2011-10-15 | depth 500 m | reverse complement strand
AGGCAATGGTTGGGTACTGTAATAAGGTTGTGGTAACTCTCAACCAAAACGGATCTATTACAGTTGAAGACAATGGCCGGGGAATCCCCGTAGACATACATAAGGAAGAAAAAAAACCCGCAGTCGAGGTTGTCATGACGGTACTCCACGCCGGTGGAAAATTTGACAAGGGCTCCTATAAGGTGTCAGGGGGGCTTCACGGGGTTGGGGTTTCTGTTGTAAACGCCCTTTCGGAATGGTTGTGGGTCGAGGTGAAGCGAGAAGGAAAAATTCACCGACAAGACTATAAAATTGGTGAACCACAAAATAAAGTGTCAGTAACCGGAAAGGCAAAAAAATCAGGAACAAAAGTTTGTTTTTATCCAGATACAACGATTTTTAAAACTATTGATTTTGAATATAATATTATTGCGGAACGGCTGCGAGAACTTGCCTATTTAAATAGTGGGTTAGAAATTGTTTTAAAGGATGAACGAACAGAAGAAGGAGAAACAGACCGCTTTAATTTTAAGGGCGGTCTAAGCGATTTTGTAAAATATTTAGATGAACAAAACAACCCGCTCCACAACAAAATTATTACAGTAAACAAATTAAACGGGGAAGTTCCCGTTGATGTGGCAATGAGATATGGAACAACATATAATGACACAATCCTCACCTTTGTTAACAACATCAACACGATCGAAGGCGGCACGCACCTATCGGGTTTTAGATCAGCATTGACGCGAGCCATGAACAACTACGCCACAAAAAACAATTTGATTAAAGCGAAGAAAAACGAAAAAGTAACACTTTCGGGCGAAGACTTTAGAGAGGGGCTAACGGCAATTCTAAGCGTAAGGGTTGCAGAACCACAGTTTGAAGGACAGACAAAAACAAAGCTGGGAAACGGAGAGGTAAAAGGAGTTGTTGACACAATTGTATATGAAGGAATTTTGGACTTCCTTGAGCAAAACCCATCAGTTGGAAGGCGCATAATTGAGAAAGCGCTCTTGGCTGCAAGAAGTAGAAGCGCGGCAAGAAAAGCGCGAGAACTCATCAGAAGAAAAAGCGCGCTGGGCAGCTCTTCACTTCCAGGAAAACTGGCGGATTGTTCAAACAAAGACCCAAACTTTTGCGAGCTATATTTGGTAGAAGGAGACTCGGCGGGGGGGTCGGCAAAACAAGGAAGAGATCGAAGAACGCAGGCCATCCTTCCCCTTAGGGGAAAGGTTATTAATTCCGAAAAAGCAAGAATTGATAAGCTTCTTTCCAACAATGAAATACAGTCTATCATTACTGCGCTTGGCACCGGTTTTGGCGGGTCAGAAGACGAAAGTGGAGAAAGGTCTCCAGGCGACTTTGATGTTGGAAAAATTCGCTATCATAAAATAATTATTATGACAGACGCAGATGTTGATGGATCTCATATTCGCACACTCCTTTTAACCTTTTTTTACCGGAAAATGAAAGAAATAATAGATGGCGGTTATTTATATATGGCCCTACCGCCGCTGTATCGCATATCCCAGGGGAAAAAAGAAGCATATGCTTTTGATGACAATGAGCGCGACCTTATGATAGAGCGGATGAAAAAAGCGAATAAAAACACGAAGGTTGGAATACAAAGATATAAGGGATTGGGGGAAATGAACCCAGGCCAGCTGTGGGAAACCACAATGGACCCAGAACGTCGAACACTTATGCGCGTTACGGTAGAAAGCGCCGTGGAAGCCGCAGAAACTTTTCAAGACTTGATGGGACACGATGTAGAGTCGCGCAGGCGTTTTATTCAACAAAACGCAGAGTTTGTAGTTAATCTGGACGTATAAAGGAGAGAAAAAGCTTTATGGTTGATTATAGCAGAGACAACACACTACCGCGGGACATTGTGGATGAAATGCGCGAAAGCTATTTAAACTATTCTATGTCGGTAATTGTGTCGCGGGCGCTCCCGGATGTTCGAGACGGCCTCAAACCCGTTCACAGAAGGATATTATATGGAATGAACGAATTAGGCTCGAGCTGGAATCGGCCCTTTAAAAAATGCGCACGGATAGTCGGCGAAGTTATGGGAAAATATCACCCACATGGTGATAGTTCGGTATATGACGCGCTAGTTCGAATGGCCCAAGACTTTTCTATGAGGTATGAGCTTGTAGACGGCCAGGGAAACTTTGGTTCTATTGATGGTGATAATGCCGCCGCAATGCGATATACAGAATCAAGAATGACAAAACTTTCCGGAGAAATGCTAAAAGACCTAGAAAAAAACACGGTAGACTGGGGATTAAACTTTGATGAAACACTAAAAGAGCCTACGGTCCTACCAACGGCCGTTCCCGCTTTGTTAATAAACGGGTCAGAGGGCATAGCGGTGGGAATGGCAACTAAAATACCACCACATAATTTAGTAGAAACCATTAATGGTCTTGCGGCATTAATTGATAATGAAGAAATAACCACAGATGGTTTAATGGAGCACATTAAAGGCCCAGATTTTCCGACAGCAGGACACGTAATGGGAATAGATGGGCTAAAGCAGGCATATGAAACAGGGCGCGGAAAAATAAAAATGAGGGCGAGGGCCCACATTGAGACGGCTAAAAACGGCAAAAACAGCATTGTGATTACTGAGGTGACATATCAAACAAACAAAGCAACCTTGGTAGAGAAAATAGCAGACCTGGTTCAACAGAAAAAAATTGTCGGAATTTCTGACCTTAGAGACGAGTCAGATAAAGACGGCATTCGCGTAGTGATAGAAACAAAGAGAGACGCCGTGCCCGAGGTTATTTTAAACCAACTCTATAAACACACACAACTTCAAGACACCTTCGGAATTATTTTACTGGCGCTTTCAAATGGAATCCCAAAGATAATGCCCCTGAAAGAAGTTTTAACAAATTTTGTGGATTTTCGTCACGAAATTGTTGTCCGCCGAACAGAATTTGAGCTAAAGGAAGCAGAAGCGAGAGCACACATTCTTGAAGGCCTCAAAACCGCGCTTGATAATATTGAAGAAGTAATTGCTGTTATACGAGGAAGCAAAGACCCCGCAAAAGCAAAAGAAGGACTAATGAACGGCTTTGGCCTTTCAGAAGTTCAGTCACAGGCCATCTTGGAAATGAGGCTTCAAAAACTTACGGGCCTCGAAGTTGATAAGGTCGTTTCAGAATATAAAGAAACAATTAAAACAATCTCACACTTGAAAGGCATTTTAGAAAGCAAGGCCCAGCGAATGGATGTTGTTAAGACGGAACTTTTAGAAATAAGAGATCAATATGGGGACGAGCGAAGAACAGAAATTATACCCGTTTCAACCGAGTTTTCTATGGAGGACATGATAGCAGAAGAAGAGGTTGTGTTAACAATTACACACCAGGGATATATTAAAAGAACGGCCCTTAACACCTACAGAACACAGCATCGCGGAGGCCGCGGCGTACAAGGCGCCATGAGTAAAGATGAAGACTTTGTTGAACATCTCTTTATTGCAAACACACACAACTACATGCTCTTTTTCACCGACCGTGGAAAGTGTTATTGGCTTAAAGTGTATGATATTCCGCAAGGTGGCCGCGCCACCAGGGGCCGCGCTGTTGTAAACTTGATTGGGTGTGATCCGGGAGAAAAAGTTGAGGCTTTTGTAAGCGTGAAAGAATTTGATGATGATCATTACATTGTTATGGCCACTAAAAATGGCATAGTTAAAAAGACGACTCTTTCTGCTTACGGAAACCCAAGAAAAGGCGGTATTTATGCTATAGAAATTCGCGAAGGAGACAAGTTGATTGAGGCGCGAATTACCAATGGAGAACACGACATTCTTTTAGGTACCCGCGCCGGGAAATCAATTCGTTTTTCGGAAAGCAATATTCGCCCTAGTGGCCGCAAAACAATGGGTGTAAAGGGGATTCGGCTAAGCTCGAAAGATGATCGCGTTATTGGTATGCTCGTTGTTAAGAGAGAGGGAACAATTTTAGTAGCAACAGAAAAAGGATATGGCAAACGAACAGATGTTATTCAATATCGCACTCAAAATCGCGGTGGTAAGGGCGTATTAACAATGCGGTGCACAGACAAAACGGGCAAAATGGTCAACATTATGGAAGTTGTGGACTCAGATGATTTGATAGTTATTACCAATTCAGGAGTTTTGATGCGACAACCGGTTGGTGCTATCCGATCAATTGGGCGGGTGACCCAGGGCGTGCGTCTTGTTAAATTAGATGAAGGAGCAAGCATTTCCACAATTACTCGGGTTCTTAGTGAAGAACCAACGACAGAAAAAGATAGCGCACAACTTTCAATCGAAGAAGAAAAAGAAGTCGAGTGAATTTTTCAGAGCGCCTGAAAACAATACAACAAAGAATAGATTTTGCAAGTCGACGGGGTGGCCAGAGCCGCCCCGTTGTTATTATAGCGGCAACAAAAGGACGCTCCGCGGGCACTGTTAAGCGCAGCTGCTTGGCCGGAATAAAACACATAGGAGAGAACAGGGTTCAAGAAGCACAAAAAAAATTTGAGAGCATTGAAAAGCTGCCACACGTTACAAAAAGATTTATAGGTACGCTGCAATCAAACAAGGTTAACAAGTGCATAGATTTATTTGACACGATAGATTCGGTGGACTCCATAAGGCTAGCAAAAAAAATAGATAAACGCTCAAAAACGATAGGCAAAACAACCCCAATTCTCTTGGAGGTTAACACGGGAAAAGAAAAACAAAAGCACGGGTTTTGGCCAGACCAAGTTAATGATATGATAATGTGTACGACGCTAAAAAACATTAATGTAAAAGGGCTAATGACGATGGGCCCGCGATCAAAAGACAAAAAAGACACACGGAGCTCGTTTGCTTTGCTTAGAAAAATTAAAGAAAAAATCAATTGTGAAATTGGTGAAAACCAATTGGTAGACCTTTCAATGGGTATGAGCGCAGACTTTGAAATTGGTATAGAAGAGGGCAGCACAATGGTTCGAATTGGAACAGCGCTCTTTGGCCCTAGGCCGACACAAAAATGAAAATATATTTTTGTAGCGCAGCCCTAGCAAAACAAATTAACGTTACCGCCGAGAGCCGGTCTTTTGGGCATAAAAAAGCTACGCTTAGCCAGGCCCTTTTTTTATGGCCGGAACGGTTTCATAAAAACACCCTATCTCCACAGGTTTTTTTGAAGCACAAAACAAAGAAAGAGATCGAAAAACTAATTATAATAGATAGAATACAAAATTGTGATGGAATAAAAAAAATAAACGGCCACATTAATCGCTCAGGAACAAGTTTTCTTATAGCAGAAACACCCTTTAAAGACAGACCAACCTTCCCTGACATGTCAAAAATTTATGGTAAAAGATCGGGCGAAACGGTAATTACTGTTGGTCCAGAGAGGTTTGTTGGAAACGACAATCAAAAAACACAAACAAAATCAGAGGCCCTTGCCCCCATTGCGTCGTTGTGGCACTACCTTGGGGTTTCGCTAGAAGCCTATGGATGTGGTAACAACATTACAAACCCATTAAAATTAATTGAAGGAATAAGCACGGTTGATTAAAACAAAACACATTGTTTTTGTGGTTGTCACTTTTTTGTTGCTTGGGTGTGATGCTCGCAAGGGGAAACGGGCGGAAGCTAAAATAGAACCCAAAAGTAAAAGCCTAGTTTCCGGACAAGCTGTTTTTTCAGAAAAAAACGGAAAAGTAAAAATTGAGATAAGTTTAAACGGCGCTGAGCCAGGCCCAGCCGCAGTTCACCTTCATGGAGTTGGAGATTGTAGCGCAGATGATGCGATGAGCTCTGGCGGACACTGGAACCCAACGCAAGAAAACCATGGAAAATGGGGAGAGCCCCCGTTTCATAGTGGCGACATAGGAAACATAAAAGTTGATGATAACGGCAAAGGAAGATTAACGCTTATTGATCAATATAATAGATGGTCAATTGGTGGACCGCCAGAAACCAACGTGATTGGTCGGGCCATTGTTGTACACCAGGGAAAGGACGACATGAAATCACAACCCTCTGGAGCCGCCGGAAAGAGAACGGGGTGCGGACCTATTATAGTGGTGACGGGTACGACTGAAAAATGAACATAGACCCAAAAAAATACGGTCTGAATACAAGAACTGTTTTGATAGAAAACGAACAAAAAGAGATCATAATAGTAATTAATAGAAAAAGCCGTATAATAATGAAGGATGGAAGAAAAATTTTAGAGAAGGCCCGCAAGATACAACAACAAGAAAATAAAACAATAAGGGTTAGAACGGACGCGCCCGTATGTAGCAAAACAAAGCAACATCTTCAAAAAAACGGAATTGAAATTAAAGAGCGTTAATACGCTGGAGAAACAAAGAGAATGTCGAGGCAGTAAGCGCGAAAAAATGTAATTTATATTTTTGATTTAACAAGATAAATTAGACGATGCGAAAAAAAACGAAAGACATTGACCCCCAAGAAACCCAAGAATGGCTAGAGTCAATAGAAGACGCCCTAGAAGAACACGGCAACAAAAGAGCGGGTTTTTTGCTTGAGGCGCTCATTTCTTTTGCGCAATCAAGAGGAGCAAGACTACCGTTCAACACAAACACGCCATTTGTGAACACTATTTTGCCCTCTGACGAGCCGGACTTTCCCGGTGACCGGGCAATGGAGCGGAAAATAAAATCGACAGTGAGATGGAACGCAATGGCAATGGTCACAAAGGCGAACAAGGAAACACCAGGGATTGGGGGGCATATTTCAACATATGCGTCTGCAGCTACATTATATGAGGTTGGATTTAATCACTACTTTAAGGGGCCCGAACACCCAAAAGGTAAAGACCTCATTTTTTTTCAAGGCCACGCGTCGCCAGGAATATATGCCCGCTCGTACGTTGAGTGGCGGTTTAACAAGGAAAATTTACACGCATTTCGCAGAGATCTTTCAACAGACGGCATTTCTTCCTATCCACACCCATGGTTAATGCCCAACTTTTGGCAGTTTGCTACGGTGTCTATGGGGTTGGGACCATTAATGGCGGTATATCAGGCGCGTTTTATGCGATACATGATAAACAGAGGCCTTATGAAAGACACAGGAAGAAAGGTGTGGGCATTTCTTGGTGACGGAGAGATGGATGAACCAGAAGCCCTAGGGGGTCTAACGCTTGCATCGAGAGAGAGCCTTGATAATTTGATTTTTGTTGTGAATTGTAATTTGCAACGCTTAGATGGTCCGGTTCGCGGCAACGCCAAAGTTATTCAAGAACTAGAGGGCGCCTTTCGCGGCGCGGGGTGGAACGTAATAAAAGTAATTTGGGGCTCTGATTGGGACACTCTTTTTGAGAAAAAAAACGGCGACGTGCTTCTTCGGCGTATTGAAGAAATAGTAGATGGAGACCTGTTAAAATATGTTGTGGATGGCGGCCCTCTTGTAAGAAAACATTTTTTTGGTAAATACCCAGAATTGACTGAAATGGTAAAAGACTATACAGATGAAGAGCTTGGGAAGCTGAGGGCCGGGGGCCATGATCCCGCAAAAGTATATGCTGCGTATGATGAGGCCGTTAATCACAAAAATCGTCCGACGGTTATTTTAGCGCGGACAGTTAAAGGATATGGTCTGGGAGAAGCTGGAGAAGGCAGGAACATTACTCATCAGCAGAAAAAACTTAACGATAAAGAATTGTTGAAATTTAGAGATCGGTTCAACATTCCTTTAGGAGACAATGAGGCGATGAAAGCGCCTTTTTACAGGTTCGACAAGAAAAGTAAAGAATATAAATATTTGAACAATTGTAGGAAAAAATTGGGAGGGCCACTTCCCTCACGAGAAGACAACGTGCCCCCGATAAAAATTCCCAACATATCTATATTTCAAGAGCTTTTGAGGGGGACCGGCAAACGAAAAATCTCTACCACGATGGCCTATGTTCGCTTGCTTACGTTGCTCACGAAGGATAAAACAATTGGAGCGCGCATTGTTCCTATAATACCAGACGAAGCTAGAACCTTTGGGATGGACCCCTTGTTTCGACAGCTTGGAATTTATTCAAATCAAGGACAATTGTATGATCCAGTAGATTCCGATCAGTTTTTGTATTATAAAGAAGCGAAAGACGGACAAATTCTTGAAGAAGGAATCAATGAGGCAGGTTCGATTTCGTCTTTTATTGCCGCTGGAATGAGCTACAGTACGCACGGGCAACACATGCTACCTTTTTATATCTATTATTCCATGTTTGGGTTTCAACGAGTGTGGGACTTTATTTGGGCAGCAAGCGACATGAGGGTGCGTGGATTTCTTTTGGGTGGTACAGCAGGAAGAACAACATTGAACGGTGAGGGACTACAACACCAAGATGGGCATAGCCACCTTGCGGCGGCGGCAACACCAAACATAAAAGCATATGATCTTGCATATGCCCATGAAATAGCAACGGTTGTTCACCGTGGAATGCAGGAAATGCTCGAAGAAGGAAAAGATATTATTTACTATCTTACCATTGAGAACGAAAACTATGTTCATCCGGCAAGACCAAAAGGTGTTGCGGAGGATATTATTGCGGGTTTATATAAAATTCACACCACAAAAAACCCAAAAATTCGTCTCTTGGGTAGCGGACCCCTTTTGGGCGAAGTGTTGGCGGCAGCTAAACTGCTAAAAAAAGATTGGAATATCGAACCTGGAATATGGAACGTAACGAGCTTTAGTGAGCTGCGGAGAGAGGCCGAAGAAACAGAGAGGTGGAACACAACACACCCAGACAAAAAACAAAAAAAATCTCATTTGGAAAAACGTTTGAGCGAACACGCAGTCCCAACCGTAGCCGTTTCAGACTATGTTAAAATGGTGGCTGAACAAATTGGCCCCTATGTCCCGGGGCCATATTATGCCCTGGGCACAGATGGTTTTGGGCGCAGCGACACAAGGGAAAACCTTCGGCGCTTTTTTGAGGTAGATCGATATTACATTGTTTTAACGGCAGTGAGGGCGTTGGTTCTTGATGGAAAAATGGAAACGACCGCGGTAAAGAAGGCAATGAAGAAATATAAGCTAAGCCCAGAAAAACCAAGTCCGATTACAGTATAGGCGTAAAAAATGATTAAGGAAATATTATTACCAGACCTGGGAGAAGGAATTGACGCGGCTGAAGTAAGCGAGGTTTTGGTCTCTCCGGGAAAAACAATAAAAGCGGATGATATAATTCTTGTTCTTGAATCAGAAAAAGCATCAATGGAAATACCAGCAGAAACAGGAGGAAAGGTGAAAAAAGTGCTGGTTGTTCCTGGGTCGACGGTTGAAGCTGGACAATGTCTAATCACGCTGGAAACAACCGCAAAAAAAACATCAACAAAGAGGATAAAAGAAAAAACGGAGCAAGTCATTGACGAGCCAAAAATAACAACCGCGTCAAAAAAACTAAGAGCCCCCAAGCGAGAGACAGATAGAGCTTTTGCCGCGCCAGGCGTTCGCCGATTGTCGCGCGAATTAAAGATCGATTTACAAAGCATAAAAGGAACAGGCCCAAAAGAACGTATAACTAAAGAAGATTTACATAGTTTTATTAGAGACAAAATGGAAGGGGCTGGTGAAGCCCCCCGTCCCCGCGCTACAGAAATTGATTTTTCTCAATGGGGAAAAATTGCAACTCAAAAGCTAACAAAAATTAAGGGCATAACGGCCAGGCGGATGCAACAGTCATGGCAAACCATTCCACACGTTACACAGTTTGATGAAGCAGATATTACAGACCTTCATGCCCACAGACAAAAACTGAACAAGAACGCAAGTACAAAAAAGCAAAAAGTAACCTTCTTACCATTTTTTATGAAAGCAGCGGCAGATCTTCTTAAGGAAATGCCAGCATTTAACAGCTCCCTTGACCACAGAGAAGAAAATTTAATATTTAAACACTATTTTCATATTGGCTTTGCTGTGGATACACCAGCAGGCCTCATGGTTCCTGTGGTAAGAGACGTAGATCAAAAAAATATTTTCGAAATATCTGCTGAACTGCAAGACCTGGGACAACGGGCTCGAGACAAAAAACTTAAACCAAGCGAATTAAAAGGGGGTACTTTTACGATTTCAAGTCTTGGTGGTATTGGCGGCACGTTTTTTACACCCATTATTGATCCGCCCCAAGTGGCCATTTTAGGGCTTTCAGAGAGTTGGTGGAAAAAAGTTTATGATCACAAAAACAAGACCACTCGCCCAAGATATATTCTACCGTTTTCATTGTCATATGATCACCGCGTGATTGATGGTGCCGCGGCGGCAAGGTTTACCGACAAATACGCAGAAACGCTAGCTAGAACAGATAATTATAAATAACAATTAAATGGCTAAAAAGATAAAAACCGAGTTTGTCGTGATTGGCGCCGGACCGGGCGGTTATACAGCAGCATTTCGCTTGGCGGATCTCGGAAAAAATGTTTTATTAATTGATCGCGACCCAATGCTAGGGGGCGTGTGTTTGAATCGCGGGTGTATTCCTTCTAAAGCCTTATTACACGTTTCGAAAATAATGAATGAAGCAAAAGAACTGTCAAAAGCAGGTGTGGTTTTTGGGAAACCAAAAATTGATTTAGATGCTCTCCGAAGGCAAAAAGATAAAACCGTTAAAAGGCTGGTTATGGGATTGGACCAAATGGCTCGGGCGCGAAAAGTCAAAACGCTAGAGGGGAGCGCAGCCTTTAATTCTAACACAGAATTAATTGTTAAAACAGCCAGCGGAACAACGAGCGTTGCTTTTAAGAAATGTATTATTGCCGTTGGGTCTGTTTCGTCGGGGATTCCTGGGGTCCCAATGGATCACCCATCTGTTCTGACATCAAAGACCGCATTAGAATTAAAAGAGATTCCAAAAACAATGCTAGTAATTGGCGGGGGAGCAATCGGACTAGAACTAGGTCAAGTATATGCTACGCTTGGCACTAAAGTAACGATTGTTGAGCTTATGCAAACCCTAATCCCCGCAGCAGATGTTGATATTGTTGAGCCGCTTCGGAAAAAACTGGAAAGGCAAGGAATCACAATTTTGCTCTCGTCTAGGGTGGAAAAAGTTGAAGTAAAAGGAAAAAATGCTTTAAAAATATCAATTCAAAACAAAGAAAGAACCACAACTAATACATTTAATACGGTGCTAGTTGCTGTTGGTCGTACCCCAAATAAAGATTTATTAAATCTAGAAAAAACAGACGTTACAACAGACGACCATGGCTATGTCAGCGTAGATGAATATCAACGCACATCCGTTGATACAATATTTGCCATTGGAGATATTGTTGGGCATCCAATGCTGGCCCATAAAGCCTCACACGAAGGAAAGGTCGCCGCAGAGGTGGCGGCAGGCAAACCAGCCGTATTTGATGCAGCGGCAATTCCTAATGTGGTTTATACTGACCCAGAGGTCGCTTGGGCGGGGTTGACAGAAAAGGACGCGAAAGAAATGGATGTTTCATATAAAGCAGGAGAATTTCCATGGGCTGCAAGCGGAAAAGCGGCCATTCTAAGCGCTGGAGAAGGAAAAACAAAAATTTTATTTGATTCAAAGACCAAAAGAACATTAGGCGTTGGAATTGTTGGGCCAGGAGCCGGGGATTTAATAGCAGAAGGCGCACTGGCAATAGAAATGGGGGCGGACGCGGAAGATATTGCTTTAACCGTACACCCACACCCCACAATAAGCGAGACCATTTCCGCAGCCGCGGAGGTTTTCACCGGAACCATAACAGATTTGTATGTCCCCAAAAAATAAAAAAAAAGAACCCGGATTTAAGTTTATAAAGGCATCAGGGGGGATTGAAGAATATCGCCTTGAATCAAACAACCTGCGCATTTTAACCCTCGAGGAACACTCGGCCCCAGTTGCCACCTTTATGGTTACATATCATGTAGGGTCAAGAAATGAAGCCATTGGCTATACTGGCGCAACGCACCTCCTTGAACACCTAATGTTTAAAGGATCTAAAAAATTTAATAAAGAAAAGAACACAGCAATTTGGTCAGAGTTGCAAAATGTTGGTGCACAAATCAACGCAACAACATGGAACGACCGCACGAATTATTTTGAAGTCGTTCCAAGCGAACACCTTGAACGCGCCATAGCAATAGAAGCAGATCGAATGCGCAACGCATTTTTAAAAGATGAGGACCGGCAACCGGAAATGACAGTTGTGAGGAACGAATTTGAGCGCGGTGAAAACAGCCCCTTTGATGTTTTAGATAAAAACATCTGGGCAACAGCATATCAGGCCCACCCATACCATCACTCTACTATTGGTTGGCGCTCAGACATTGAAAATGTCTCCACAAAAAGATTACAAGAGTTTTATAATATGTATTATTGGCCAAACAACGCGACGGCAACAATCATTGGAGATTTTGAAAAAAAACAAACGCTAGCACTAATAAAAAAACATTTTGGTGTACACACCAGAAGCAAACACACAATTCCTGAAATGTACACGGAGGAACCAGAGCAAGAAGGCCCAAGAAGAATTATAGTTAAGCGCGGGGGACAAACAGGCATTGTTGGAATAGGGCATAAAACACCAGCGGGGCTCAACAAAGACACCTATGCACTGCAAGTTTTAGGAAAGATTCTTACTGAGGGAAAAGTAAGTAAGCTATATAAGCGAATTGTTGACCCGGGCTTAGCCACCTCGTTATTTATGTATGATTTTCCATTTAAAGATTGCGGCATGTTTATTTCTTATGTTTTTCTCACTCCGCAGACAAATCACAGCTTTGTTGAAGAGATCGTTTTAAAAGAATACAAACAAATAATTAAAGAAGGGATAAAGCAAAAAGACCTAAATAGGGCCAAAGCCCAAATAAACGCGAGCGTTGCATTTAGCCGCGACGGATCCTATGCTGTAGCAAGCGCCTTGAACGAGGCCATCGCCATTGGCGATTGGACTTTTTATTCCACGTTTATGGATAATATAAAAAAAGTATCTAGAAAAGACGTTCAACGTGTTGCCGAAAAATATTTGATAGAAGACCAAAGCACCACCGGCTGGTTTATACCCCAAGACTAATTTGCTATAATATGAACAACTATTTTAGTGAAAAAATTGTTGTTGATGAACCTCAGGTAGGTCTATCAACCTTTGTAATGCCGACAGGCGCAAAAGCCGTTATAACGTTTGCTGGAAGCTTGCTGTGTGGTTCGCTATATAGCCCAAAGAAAAACAGTGAAATTAGTTCTCTAGTAGCAGGAATGTTAGATAAAGGAACAAACAATAAAGATAAATTTGAAGTTAGCGACACCCTGGAATCTGTTGGCGCAGAAATCAATTTTTTTACGACACCACACCATCTTCAGTTTACTGGATATTGTTTAAAAAATGATTTGGAGACGGTCCTTTGTTTACTTGCCGAACAGCTACGCGAGCCGTTGTTTTCAGACGAAGAACTTTCTACGCTTAAAAAACGGCTAATTGGCAATTTAGAGCGCACAAAAGAAGACACAAAAAAACAAGCCATGATTGGCTTATTAAGAGACTTATATCCACCGCACCACCCGAACTATGCGCATACAACCGATAAAAAAATTGAACTCGTATCATCGGTTAACACAAAAGAAATAAGAGCCTTACACAAGAAGGTTTACGGGCTTGGAGGCTTCAATTTTTCTGCCGCCGGCGACGTAAACCCAGATATGATTAATAATTTATTAAAAGAGCAATTTAGTGGATGGAAAGATGGCGCCAAAAAACCATATCAGTTGAATTTAAAGGCTGGGCCTGTAAAGCCTAAAGAGCATAGAATACCAATCCCAGACAAGCAAAGCATAGACATGTACTTAGGGCAAGCAATTGGGATTGATCGGCAGCACAAAGACTACTACCCCCTAAGAATGGCTGTTTATGTGTTAGGGGGAAATTTTTCTGCGCGCCTGATGCAAACCGTTCGAGACGAAGCGGGCCTAACCTATGGTATTGGCTCTTCAGTTTCGGGAACAAATTTTGGCAGTGACGGGTATTGGAGCACCTGGGCAACGTTTGCACCAGCCCTTTTGGAAAAGGGGAGGGAGATGACGCAAAATCAAATAAACAAATGGTATAATAAAGGTATTACAGAAAACGAATTGAACGCAAAAAAAACGACAATTACAGGAACATATCAAGTAGGCTTAGATTCTACGGGCGGCCTTGCCGGGCGCATATTGTCAAACGCAGAACAAGGAGAAAAAATAGAACATCTAGATAAATACCCAGAAATTATTAAAAACATCTCGTTAGATAAGGTTAATAAAACAATTAAAAAACATATTAAACCAAAAGAACTTACCTTTGTTGCCGCCGGCACATTTGTTGATTAACTGTGGATGTAATTCTAATTGCAGCCGTGACTCAAGACGGTTTTATTGCTCGACATTCGCAAGAAACGATTAAGTGGTCAAAAGACCTTTCTTTATTTAAAAAACAAACAATGGGATGGCCGGTAATTATGGGGTCTAATACTTTTAATTGTATTAATAGTGTACTTAAAAACAGAGAAATTATTGTGATGGGCCGAGATGATAGCCCTCAAAAGACACTGGAAGCAATTGACAAAGAAAAGTGTTTTATTGCTGGGGGTGGAAAAACAAATGCGCGCTTTGCTTCATATTTAACGCACCTCTATATAACACCCCACCCAAATGTTTTTGGGTCAGGGGTGAACCTGTTTACAGGCGCCGTAAAAGAAATGAATTTGGTTTTTGAAGCTATTCTTCCCGTAGATAAAACAAATGGTATTTTTCAGTTTCAATATCGTGTTAACGGGAATAAAAACCATTAAGCAGAGGCCCGCTTGGCTTTAATAACCGCGGCCTTAATTTTTCCACGTAAAACCCTACTTTCTAGGGCATTAATTTCATCCATGTTTCCATCGACCCCAGCCTCGACCAGCCGCGCTATTAGGGCGTCTTCGGGCTCGTTTTCCTCACCGCCTTGATTTTCGGTGGGCGCAGAAGCAGGGCTTACGGTGGGGATTTCGTCTGGCATCGGTGGGCGCTCAACAGACCCCCGTTTAATTTTAACCACCATAGCCTTGGCTTTCCCGCGCGTGGGCTTATCATCGATGGCGTTAATAGGATCTTCTTCACCATCTAAAGCCTTGTTTACAACAAAAGCAACTAAATCATCTGTGTTAGCAAAAGATGGGAGACCGGGGTTTGAACCAGAGACGGGGGCATCACCAGAAGAACCCGACGCTTCGCCCTTGACAGGCTCTTCGTCCAGAGCCTTAATAAAACGCTCTGGCATGTCCCCGCCCTTGCGCTTTGTTTGTATGAGTAACGCTTTTGCCATCCCGCGCGTTGGCTTATCAGGTATTGCGTTAATTAAATCCATGTTGTCTTCAAGCCCAGCCTGAACAGCCCGGGCGATGATAGCCTCTCGGCTGTATTGCGGGCCTGAATCTTGTTCCGCTGTTTTAGCCTCTTTCTTATCATCAATTTCATCCGGAATAAAATAGCCCAAATTATCAAGAATTTTTGATTTTGTGTTTGTGAACCCCCACAGCGACATCCACGAGAAAAGCCCCCTGCTTGATCTACGGCATGTAACAGATGTTCCTTTGGATGTTTGATCAAGATTAAAAACAACAATTTCTTTATGTACTGGACTGTAACGCATTTCCAGGGCCAGTTGTTTATTGTTTTCTATAGCCATGATGCGACCCATGTATGTTGGCGATAAACTAAATGGCCGAATACGCAAAAACGCACCCGGTATAAAATTAAATTGATCAAAAGAATATCGATGAACATAACGATCGGTCTGAACAAGCGGCATCAATCGTAATATGCCAGGAAACCAACAGTTGTAATTTGAGAGGCGGGTTAGAACCCTCCAGACAGTTTCAGGCCGCACCGCATAGTCGTGCTTAACAACTGTTTCTGCGGAAAATGGCTGTAAATATGTTGCAATACGACTGTTAATTACCTGATCGCGATTTGTATCAAGGATAAACAGGGTAATTACAACAACAACAGAAAAAACAGCAATGGCTAAAATCATTATAAACGGTCTAGCATGTTGTAGGGATTTTACAGTATTTAAATGGAATAATTGAAGCACTGATGCATATAATCACTACATTAAATTTTTAATTCATAGATAGTCACCAAGACTATTCCTATTTACGTTGACACCGAGGACAGAAATACGTTCCTCGCTGACCCACATATGTTTTTTTTATATTCGTTTTACAGCGGAGGCACGGCTTACCCACCCGAGAAAAAACACTCAATTTTTTTTTAAAATCTCCGGATAAATTTTCCCCATACACAAAATTGATTATTGTTGTCCCCTTGTGTTCGATAGCCCGATTAAGGACAGATTGGATTGCGGAGTGTAGTGCCGTTAATTTTTGGGAACTGATTTTAAAAGCTGGTTTTTTTGGATGAATTTTTGACAACCATAAAGACTCATCTACGTATATGTTCCCTAAACCGGCAATAAACGACTGATCTAATAAAAGGGGCTTTATCATTCGTTTTTTAGAATGTGTTTGATTAATCAAATATTCTTTATCGAAAGTATTGGATAGCGGCTCTGGGCCAAGACGGTCTTCAATTGGAGTTAGGTCTCGATAAAAATATAGTCGTCCAAATTTTCTGTAGTCTTTAAAATACATGCTTGTATTGTTGGTAAGCCTGATTCTAGCTGTAAAGTGTTTTCTATTATCATTTTTCAATATCTTTGGCTGTATTCTTCCGGTCATTCTAAGATGAAATAGCAAATGACCAGAATCAAGATCTAATACTATAAATTTTCCACGTCGCCACACACGCTTTATTTTTCGATTAGACGTAAGCTTGTTAATTTGCGAAGCAGAATGTGTCGCAAAAACTTTATTATGGTTGTTTAAAGAACGTACCGAACGAATTCTTTTGTTTAGAAGAAACGGGCGAATAAAATTTGTTACAGTATGTACTTCGGGTAGCTCGGGCATGAATATATTTACGCTGAAGATTAAATTAATACAATGATGATAGAAAAGCTTGTATATAAATCGACGAACCTAAACTAAAGAGGCAAAAACGTTTTTATTTTATTCTTATCTGTTTTTTGGTTTGTTCTTTGGATGGTTTTTGGCCACGGGAAAAACAACAAACGCAAGGTTGATAATGATTTAAGTTGGTATGGTCACCGAGGACTTTTACGCCGTGCCCCAGAAAACACACTTCAGGGGTTTAGCGCAGCGATTGACGCGGGATTGTGCTCAGTAGAAATTGATGTTTTGCGGACAAAAGACGGAAAAATTGTATGTTCACACAATTTTGATCTGGAAAGAGAAACAGATGGTAGTGGATATATAGACCAAAAAAACCTATCTGAATTGGAACTTATTGATGCTGCCACAAATTGGCCCAACGCAGAAGCAAAAATTCCAACCCTGGAAAGCGTCTTGGCCCAACTACCAAAAGAATGTGGTGTTAATATAGAGATTAAAACCAGCAAGCCGATAGATTGGCTTACTCCGGTTGGGGTAATAAAAATTATTAAAAAACTAAAGATTCAGAAGGGCGTGATTATTTCAAGCTTCAACCCAATAGTATTACGAATTGTTAAGAGTATAGACAGCTCTTTTGAAACGGGGTTATTGTTTAAAGACATTAGGGCTGTGGGTTTAATTTCTTTTGCGCGTCCTAATTATGTTCACCCCAGGTCAGACATCACAACTAACGATCTAATAAAATATGCACAAAGATATAAATTGGGGATTAATGTTTGGACGGTGAATTCCCGGCCAGGGATGGAGTTTTTTATGGAAAAGAAAGTGAACGGAATAATTACCGATTATCCAGAAGCAATTCCTAGCGGGATTTAATATCAATGGTACCGCCAAAACCGGCGCCCGTACCGTACAGCGTGGTTGCTTCTGAAGGGGTTAAAAAGCGAAGTTCTTTAATACTATAAATTGAAATGTTGTCAAGCTGATCTTCGCCGCCCATGTGAATACCATTAAGATAAACAGTTATAACAAGGCCTTTTGCCCGAAGCCAAGCAGGGCGGGACAATTCAACGACGTCCATTGCTGTTTGCGCGGCATCTAGCCCCTGAATTTCTTCCTCAGAAATAAAATTTCTAGGTTTCATTGGTTTTCGCTCAGCACCATTGGATGCGCAGCTGGAAAAAAGAAAAACACTGATTAAAAGAATAAGTTTTGTTTTCATAAGATTATTCAGAAGTTTATTAATAGAATCTAAGAAAATTCCACAAGGTTAAGGAAATTGTTTAATATGAAAGAAATAGATGTAGCGGAGCTAAAAAAAAGATTCGACAAAAACTTTTCTTTCACCCTACTTGATGTTAGAGAGCCTCACGAGGTTCAATTTGCAAAGATTGATCCCCACGTACATATACCTATGGGGGCTCTCCCCGTGCGTCACGAAGAAATAGATAAAGAAAAACCTATTGTTGTTATATGTCATACGGGTGTTCGGTCAGCAAGCGTTTGCCAATATTTAGAACCGTTAGGTTACGACGTCACCAACCTGGCGGGTGGTATTGATGCCTGGTCTATACTGGTGGACCCGAGCGTACCTCAGTACTAACGCCCTATTATGATCAATGTTTGAAACACCGCGTTCCAGTAAAAACCATAGCAATCCCGTGTTCATCACAGGCGCTGATTACCTCCCGATCGCGGATAGATCCACCGGGCTGGATAACTACTTTGACACCAGAATCTGTGATGGCATCAATGCTGTCCCGAAACGGGAAGAATGCGTCCGAAGCCAACACACTACCCTTTACGTTTACACCGCCCTTTCGTAATGCCATGTGGACGGCATCTACGCGACTCACTTGACCCGCACCAAGCCCTACTGTGGTATTGTCCTTGGCGATCAAGATGCCATTGGACTTGGCGTGGCGAAGCACCTTCCACGCAAATAGCGCCGTATCAATATCTTTTTCTGAAGGTTTTACTTTCGTAACGGTTTTAAAGTGTTCACGCGTTAAGTTTTTTGTGTCCGTGTCTTGAACAATTAGACCCCCAGCCACATTCCTTACTTCTAGTTTAGGTGCTCGCTTCCCGAACCGGCCAATTTCTAGGACACGGAGATTTTTCTTTTTCTTAAATATTTCCAGCGCCGCAACTTCAAAATCCGGGGCCAACACAATTTCTACAAACACGGATGTGATGGCTTTGGCTGCCGCTGTGGTGCAGGTGCGGTTGAATGCAACAATTCCACCAAAAGCTGACAATGAATCAGCATTGAAAGCCCGCGTATAAACATCCAACACGTCATCGCCGATGGCCACACCACAAGGATTGGAGTGCTTCACCACTACACAAGCAGGTTCATCAAACTCCCTGACACAGGCCAAAGCACCATCCGCATCCATTATATTATTATAAGACAACTGTTTTCCTTGATGAATTTTAGCATTAAGGACATTTTTTGATTGATCTTCAGGAATCTGGTATGCGGCTGCCTGTTGGTGTGGGTTTTCTCCATAACGCATTTTAGAGTGCTTGACATAGGTCAAAGAAAAGTCTTCTGAAAGGCGGTTGTTCTTTAAGTAATTATGAATAAGGGTATCGTACTGGGCAGTATGACCGAAGGCTTTCGCTGAAAACCGTTGCCGTGTTTCAAATGAAATTTCACCAGAGGATCTTAATTCATCAGCGAGGATAGAATAATCATTTGGATTGATGACCACACAGACCCAACCGGCGTTTTTAGCTGCTGAACGAATCATGGTAGGTCCACCAATATCTACATTTTCAAGCGCGAGTGCACGGTCGCAATCTTCCCGCAAAACAGCTTTGGAAAAAGGATATAGATTACAGATCACCAAATCAATCCACTTAATATTGTTTTTGGTTGCATCGGTGGCATGTTGATCTCGCAACCCAAGAATACCGCCCTCAATTAACGGATTAATAGTTTTAACACGCCCATCCATAATTTCAGGAAATCGAGTATAATCGGTAACATCAGTTAATGTAATATCGGCCGCACGGAGTGTTTTAGCGGTGCCGCCGGTGGTAAGAAGCTCTACCCCCAAATTATTTAATGATCGGGCAAGCTCAACAATCCCGGTTTTATCATAAACAGATATAATTGCTCGTCGTACTTTTATTGGGTTTTGGTTTAGAACTGGATTATCTAACATATTGATTATTTTGGATTAACTGTATCGCCTCGATAAAGGCTATGCCCTCTAAATACTGGACTTTTGATTTAAGTGTTACTATAGTGTCATCTGTCTCAACCGCACAGCGCTTTTGAACTAGAACAGACCCGCCATCAAGGGTTTCTGTAACAAAATGGATTGTACAACCAGTTTCGTGGTCGCCATTTTTTAGCACTTCTTCATGAACGTTCATATCCATTCCGCCAGCGTATTTTGGCAAGAGAGAGGGGTGCACATTGAGTACGCGATCGTGCCAAGCCAAACAAAACTCAGGAGATAGTATCCGCATAAAACCAATCAACAAGACCAATTGCACATTGTATTGTTTTAATCTGGCGGTTACTTCTCCGTCGAATTCTTCGCGCGTCTTATCCTTATGGGAAATAAAAAATGAAGGCACCTTGTGGTTTTTTGCCCGCGACAAAATATAAGCTTTTTCCCGATTTGAAATAACAACAGACACTTCTGCAGCAAGACTTTTATTGTTTATTGCGTCTAAAATGGCCACAAGATCCGTTCCCTTGGTTGACCCAAGGACGCCAAGTCTAATCATAGTAAAGATGACATCTGGTCTACTTTATTCTGAATCAATTTGCTCGTTCCGATGTCTTTTCGGTGGAAGACCGGACCCTTAATGGCGGATATATTCTTTTCTGCAATTTTTTCTGCGCTTGAAATATTACCAGCAATTCCGACCGCCGCCACGGCGCGGCTGCCTGCAAGCGTGAGTTGTCCATCTTTAATATCTACGGAAGCGTAAAATAGTTGTTCTGGGTTTTGAACTCTGGAGACTTCTATAGGGACCCCGCGGATAGGGTCCTCGGGATAACCCTTAGGAACAGCGTATTTACAAACGGTGGCCCTCGCCTTAAACCGAACATCTATATCACTCAAATTACCATCAACAATCCCGTTGCAGATGTCAATAAAAGATGAATCAAGCAATGGTAACACATTCATGGCTTCAGGGTCACCAAGTCGCGCATTATATTCGATTAGTTTTACACCGTCCGCAGTGGCAATAAACCCACCGTAAAGCACCCCCTTGTACCCCTCACCAAATTTATCCTTTAAGGCATTAGCAGTGGCAACATTAATGCTGTGAGCTGTGTCAATATCTTCTTTTTTTAAAAATGGAAGAGAATGATTTGCATCCGAATAAGTTCCCATCCCACCAGTGTTAGGGCCCGCATCCCCTTCGTAGGCGCGCTTGTGGTCTTGCACGGCAGGCATATGTTTTAGAGCGTTTCCATCTGAAAAACTCATAAGGGAAAATTCCTGACCAACAAGTTTTTCTTCAATGATAAATTTTCCGCCCCGCTCTACTAAAGATTGGCAATATTCTTTTGCTTCAACATGTGAATTAAGGTGATCCCCCGCTACTTTAACGCCCTTGCCTCCGGCTAACCCATCATATTTTACCACATAATTTTCATCGAGAGTTTGTAAGTAGGATAACACGCCATCCATAGATGAAAAAGTTCGGTATTCCGGACAACCAGGAATGTTATATTCGGTTAGAAGATCGCGGGCGAAGGACTTTGAACTTTCGATTTGAGCTAGATTTCTTTTTGGACCGACGACCTTTATTCCTATGGCCCAAAGAGCATCAGAAACACCCATCGCTAATGGGTTTTCAGGCCCAACAATTGCAATCACAGCACCAATTTTTAAAGCATAACCAGAAACAAGTTTTGGGTCATTAACATCATCAATTTTGATTTCTGAGCACAGCTCTAAAATGCCGGGATTCATATTGGATCCGAGACAAAAAATGTTTTTTTCTTGTGGTGAATTGTTTAGCGCACGGGCAATGGCATGCTCTCGGGCCCCTGAGCCAACCAAGAGAATATTCATTTTTGTTTAGACCGTTCATGGTTGCGCTGCTGTTCCATGCTGTCCATGATATGTTCATCGATGTCTCCAGTAATGTATTGACCATTTAAACATGCCATACAAGGGCGGTCGATATTATGTTCCCCCCTCCGTGTAACGGCCTCGACAAGATCATCAATCTTTTGGTACATTAAAATGTCTACACCCATATATTTTTCTATTTCAGAAACGCTACGCTGCGCAGCAGCTAATTCTCCACGCGTGGGCATATCAACACCATAAAAACACGGAAATTTTACTGGTGGACAAGCAGAAACAAAGAACACTTTTTTGGCACCAAATTCACGCACCATGCGAACAATTTCTTTGCTTGTGTTGCCACGGACAATACTGTCATCCACAATAAGAACTGTTTTGTCGCGGATCTCAAATTCTTGGGGAACTAGTTTATATCGAACAGATTTTTTACGAATTTCTTGGCCCGGCATAATAAAGGTTCTACCAATAAATGGATTTTTATATAGTCCTTCCGAAAAACGCACCCCTAGTTCATGGGCAAAGCTTAATGCGGCGGTATTTGCGGTGGACGGAGCAGGAATAACAATGTCCGGGATGATCTTGGGATATTCTTCTTTCCACCGCTTCGCAAGGTTTTGACCCATGCGAAGACGAGAGCGGTATACACTAATTTCATTTTGGATAGAGTCGGGTCGGGCAAAATAAACATATTCGAATATACAGGGTGTAAACTGTTCGTTTTTTAATATGCGACTGTGAACAGTGCCGTTTTCTTCAATGTAGATAACCTCTCCAGGGGCAACGTTTCCATCTAATTCAAAACCAAGGGCATAAAACATAGTTGTTTCAGAAGCAAAAATGCGATCTGTTGTCCCATCATCATTTTGCCGAACTCCCTTGACTAGAGGTCGTATTCCATGGGGGTCACGAAAAACAACCATTCCCTTATTCATAATAGTTCCAATAACAGAATAAGCACCGCTGGCCCTATGGAAAACCGTATCAACGGCCTTACAAATTTGGTCAAAAAAACTAAGATCTTTATCGTCTGACTTGGGATGATCTAATGCATGGGCAAAAATGTGTAGAATAACTTCTATATCAACAGATGAATTAATAAGTCGATGGTCTTGTTCGTATACTTCGTTAACAAGCGTGTTATAATTAACCAGGTTTCCGTTATGAGCCATGGAGATGCCATATGGAACATGTGTCATAACTGGTTGCGCTTCTTCAATACTGAAACCCCCAACGGTAGGATATCGTGTGTGCCCAATCCCAACCTGACCTTGTAAACGCGCCATGTTTCGTTCATCAAAAATATCACGGATGTACCCAGTCCCCTTTTTTTCATGGAACCGCTTGTTATAGGTCATCATTCCTGCGGCGTCCTGACCGCGGTGCTGTAGGTGAATCAGGCTCTCATATAATTCGCCCGCCACCTGCTTCTGAGTAGAAAGGATACCAACCACGCCACACATTATATCATCTCTACTAGTTTAGGAGCTAATCCAATATAATTCTCGGGGGTCAAATTCAGCAGGGATTGTTTATCATCATCTGGAATGTTAAGCCCGGCAAGGAATGCAGTGAAAGCCTCTTGATCGAATTTTTGACCCCGCGTTATCTTTTTTAATTGTTCGTATGCAGCTGTTTTTCCTGCCTTGCGAAGAATTGTTTGTACACCCTCAGCCAAGACTTCCCAGTGATTATTCAATTCAGAAGAAATTTGGACAGCGTTAATGGTGGCTCTTTTTAAACCTTTTAGTATATTCTGCAGGGATAGATAAGAATGACCTAAAGCCACGCCCTGATTCCGCAAAGCAGTCGAATCGGTTAAGTCGCGCTGCATCCGAGAAACCGGCAATTTTGTTGAAAGGTGGTTTAACAGCGCATTTGAAATCCCCAGATTGCCTTCTGCGTTTTCAAATTGAATAGGGTTTATTTTATGAGGCATAGTGGATGACCCCACTTCTCCTTTTATATGTTTCTGCCCAATAATACCCCGACTTATATAAGACCACATATCACGACAAAAATCACTAAGAATAGAATTGACCCGAATAACCTGGTGGTAACTTTCTACCAATGAATCGTGCGGTTCGATTTGAGTTGTTATCAGGTTTGGTTTAAGCCCAATTAATTTAACGAAACGGGATGAAAACCGTATCCAATTGACCTTAGGATAAGCGATCGTTTGAGCGGACCATGTTCCAGTGGCCCCACTGAATTTTCCTAACAATGTGTTGGATTTAATTTGTTGTATTTGTCTATCCAGGCGTACGTAGAAAACAGCAACCTCCTTCCCAAAAGTTGTTGGTGTTGCTGGTTGGCCATGGGTAAGGGCTAGCATAGAAGTGTTTTTATATTTCTTGGCAAATTCTTTTAATAACTTATTAACCGATTGAAGCGCTGGGACATATGCCTTTTTTAATCCGTCTTGCCACATAAGTGAATAAGATAGATTGTTTATATCTTCTGATGTAAGCCCAAAATGGATCCATGGGTGTAAAGATTTTTTAACCTTTCCCTGAATATAATATTCAATTGCTTTTACATCATGATTGGTTGTGGCTTCTATGGTTTTAACTTGTTTTGCGCACGCAGGAGTAAAATTTTGATATAATTTTCGTAAACGAGATTTTTGACTACTAGAAAAAGGAGCCAGCTCTTTTATACCTTTTTCATTAGCAAGTGCGATTAGATATTCGATTTCGACTTTTAGCCGATATGTCATAAGAGCAGTTTCAGAAAAGTAGGCGGATAAGTTTCCCACGCTACTGGCATAGCGCCCATCTATTGGAGAAATAGCTGTTAGCCGACTAGACACCAAAGATTCGTTTAACCGCCAAAGCACAATTGCCAGGATCGATCACAGTGAGCACCGGGGTGTTACTCGGCATCTGTAAGGTAGAATGGATATTGATTAACATATCTGATTTATCAGAAAAAGGCGGACATCCTAATGTGGGGAATTCTGAATTGGCAGCAACAAATCCAGACAGAGCATTAGACCGCCCAGCAATAGTTATATAAATAATATCTTTACTATCTTTATTCGCGTCAAGAATCTCTAATACTTTTAATGGTTGTTTGTGGGCTGATGCGGCATGCTGCTCCCAAGAAATGCCATATTCATCTAGGTTGTCTGTAATTTTTTTTGAATGAGGCTCGTCTGATGTTGAACCCATGATAATTACTGCTTTCATAAAAGCCCCTTTAGATTTTCATTAATTCTTTCTTGAACAAGCTTACCAGCATCAGGAAACGGAAAAGATTTGCCAACAATAGTTTCATATAAATAGATATAACGACTTGACAGTTCAGCCACCAATTCTTCTGGTGCGTCGGGCAAAGTTTCATCATTGTATGGATCACAATTATCAACAAACCAAAGACGCAAAAATTCTTTATCAATGTTTTGTGGCTCCTGGCCGGCAGACATACGCTCTTCATAGGTGTTCTCAATCCAATAGCGGCTAGAATCAGGTGTGTGGATTTCATCAATAAGCCTAATTGTTCCATCCGCATCTCGCCCCATTTCATATTTTGTATCTACAAGTATCATACCGTTTTGCATTGCCTTTTCCTGCCCAAAAGCAAATAATTCTAGTGCTCTTTGGCTACAATAATCCCAATCTGCTTGAGTCATCCATCTTTCACTTATGATTTCATCAGGAGAGATTGGACGGTCGTGATGCTTTTCCTTGGTTGTGGGGGTGAGCATATTGGTGTCTAGTTTTTGGTTTTTAACCAATCCTTCTTGGAGTGTATTTCCACAGTATTCTCGGTCACCATTGTTATATACAGTCCAAAGCGATGTGCTTGTACTGCCAGTGATATATCCCCGAACTACAAATTCGATTGGAAACACCTCACATTTTTTTGCTATAGTTACATTAGGATCGGGGATTTCAATTACATGATTAGGGATAATATCCTTGGTCTGGTCAAACCACCAGGCGCTGGTAAGGTTTAACACTTGTCCTTTGAATGGGATGGATGCCAGTACGCGGTCAAAAGCACTTTGGCGATCTGTGGTGATCAGTATAATCTTGCTATCAAGTTCATATTGGTCCCGGACCTTGCCAGTTTTTTTGTTTCCAGAAGATAAGGCTGTTTCAGTTAATGTGTTTTTTAGTTCAGCCTTGATGCGGGTTTTATAATGTTCAGTTGATTCTATAGCATTCATGAGATAAGGGGTTGAATAATATGTGTGTATCTAAAACTTGGTTTAATATGGTTTCAAAATTACCGCTGTTTACAATCACATTCCATATGACACCGCGTTTTAATTGTGAAATTTCATTAATTTCAAAGCGTCGCGTTAACGACTCAAATTTTGACCGGCCAATCATATCTTCTTTTTGGCGCACTAAGAAAGATGCAGTGTTTTTTCCTCTTTGGATTGTACTTATAAGCTCTTTGTTAGAATTGTAAAGTTCACCAGTATCATTAATTTTTTGAAGCACCTGTCTCTTTTTACCATCTATTGTCATCTCCCAGTGGGTTTGTCGTTTAATGGAAATGTCGTACCCTAAACGCCTCAGGGCGCTTTGTACTGAGGAGGCTTCATTATCTGCGATGATCATGTCAATTATCCATTCCGCGCAACTACCATTTGTGTTGTATTCTGTTACTTCATAGTGTGGTTGTTCAAAGTAAAGGGTAGCTTCCTTAGCGGGGCTTCCATTTTCAATAAATTCTTTCATAGATGAAAATATAACATCGCCGTTACTGGTTCGCTCGGGGTGGGGCATGATGGCCATGACGTTTCCTACGGCATTACATACCGCTGCTAGATTGTACATAGACCCATTTGGGTTCGTTGGGAACTCATCTATAATATTACCATTATCATCGCAGTAACGATAAACTGTTTGATTATTAGCAATCATTTTTTCTAGCAATTCTTCTGGAATAATAAAACGACCTTCACCATGAGCTAAAGGAATATTGATCCATTCCCCAGTTTTTAGATGGAGCGTGAAAGCACATCGGTCCGATGGTATAGAGCTCTGCAAATTAGCCCATGTATTATAATATCCAACACCAACCACACTACCCTTCTTAACTCGTTTATTATCAGTAAGCGCCATTCCTATAGAATAACCTTCAAGCCCAGGAACAAGCCCGCTTTCCACTAAAATCTGTGCACCGTTACAAATGCCTAGAACGGGCTTACCTTTTTCTGCTTCCAGCTTGACTTGTTTTATGATGGGATCCAGCGCGGCAATGATACCCGCTCTGGAACGATCCTCATAAGAAAACCCCCCAACAATAACGTATCCATCAAATTGCATTAATTTTTCTGTAGACTCATTCCATAAAAACTCGACAGGATTTAAACCAACCCGGTGACAAGCCATGAGCGTCTCTCGTTCTGTATTAGATCCGGGAAATTGGATGACAGCTATGCTGGGCATTATTCAATACCCACTTCTTTTTTCCCTTTTACTACAGTACCGATTTCGTAGACATCTGTTAAATTATTGAGTGCATTTTTAACGATGTGTATATTAGATGAATCAACAATAAATACCATTCCAATACCCATGTTAAAAGTACGATACATTTCATTTTCATCTACTTTGCCTATATGTTGCATCACATTAAAAACAGGGGGAGTTGGCCAAACCTTTTTTTGAATTTTAACGCCACAATTATCAGGCAAAATGCGCGGAATGTTTTCTAGCAGACCACCCCCAGTAATATGTGCTATACCTTTAATATCAATATTATTGTCTAAGACTGCAAACACATGGTT
>LULF01000307.1_pt1 | contig 28073 bp, 26 predicted proteins | sample 728221 | NCBI WGS metagenome assembly LULF01 (sample SAMN03860296, study PRJNA289734) | marine metagenome | biome: seawater column; feature: ocean; material: water; isolation source: Red Sea water column Station 169 - depth 500m | place: Saudi Arabia: Red Sea | collected 2011-10-15 | depth 500 m | reverse complement strand
ATAAGAGTGAAGCAGATGCATCTGTAGCCTATTATAATAGTTTGGTCTATGGACATAATAATATGCAAGGAAATAATATTTGTTTTAAATATGAAGATCTTGCAAAAGGTTATGAAGCTCAACTGTTTTATGCCAGTCAAAAAGAAATTGAAATTAATCAGCTGTCCGTGCGTGATGATAACACTTTAGTTGGAATTGAATTTAGGAAAACGTATGACATTTTTTAAGACAAACTTTTTAACTTTTGCTCTTCTTATTATTTTGGTTGGATGCTCGGCATCTGTTGATGACAAAAATGCGGGATTAAGCTCAAATGAGAAAACTCAACTCAGGTCCGACTCCAATGCCCTTGAAGTCGAAGAATTGAGTTTTGAATCTCAAAATGTAATCAGAGAAAATGAATCAGCGACTTCAAGTATTGTGGCAAAATACTATACTTTAAAAGTTTGTGTGAAAAATCCAAATATTGCTAAAGGTTTAGGGCAGAGAACAGTGAAGGTTGATGGTGAGAACTATCGTACAGACTCTTCGGGTTGTATTCGTTGGGATCATGAAATTAAGCTCGATCACAGTTTGGAAAATAAATGTCGTGTCTTTGAAAAAACAATATCTTTCTCAGGAAAAACCAGTAAAAAGATTAGATATTCAATAGATTATTATCAAAATATTGTTTCTGACTTAGATAAAACCCGTGGTTGTTTAGGTAAAGATGGAGTCGAAAAAAAATCAAATCATATTGACCCTGTAACGATAGAAGAAGTAAGTTTAGCTTATGTAAAAGAGTTAAGTGATAAAAGAAGTGATATTCGTTATATCAAGCATGAAACGAAGCTAAGTACTTGTTTGACGATGACTATGACAGGAGAAAAACTGCGAAATACTTGGATAAGTCTAAGTGCGCAAAATCAAGAAACTGGGGAAACAAGTCCTTCTGTAGATGGCAAGGTTTTGACTAAACCTAATGGTTGTTTTCAAACTTCGTTTGTTTCAAGCTATGAGCAATTTAAATATTCTCATTGGATGCCAGTGGATTTAAATCTTAATGTTTTATCAGGACCTCTTAAGGGGACCCAAGTTGAAAAAAGAATTTATATTAATCCTTGGGAGCCTTCTCGATTGATTTATGGTTATGGAGATTCAACTAAAAAACCTTTAGAAAGAGAGTTTAAAAATAAATATGCTAAACTTCATATGGATGGAGTGATGTATGTTCAAATTGGTAATGACACTAAAAAAATGCGTGTTAATGATTATTTAGGTTTAACGATTAATAAAACGTATCAAGTTATACTTAACCCTTATTTAGATAGAGAACATCGTTATTCCCCCAATACAAATGCCATTCAAAGAATAACCAGAGAGGGGAAATTTAAACTTTCTATGGTTGTTTTAGCTCCCAAAGAAGGGGATATGGAAATTGATAAAAATAATTTTCAAAACTTTGAGTATATTACTGGAGCAGAAGAAATTGTTGAATTGAAAAATGGTATTATTAACAAAGTTATTAATATTCCTTTTAAGTTTGTTGACCTTCCGCGGTTAGCAGTAAGGGCCATGTCGGTTTTTAAATTAGAACCTATTTCTGATACAGGTTTAAGATCATCAGTTGTGACTGGCTTTTTTAAAGCAAGAATTCCTTGGATTAAAACTAATGTCTTGCAAGCTGATGGTTTAAATATACCAAATTATGTTGATAAAACTTGGCAGCATGTGGCCAAGGTGAATAAGCCTCAAGCAATGACTCAAGAAAAAATGACACAGATCTGTTCGAAAGAAATGAATGTTTCTGGCGATGATTGTTTGGCCGGGCTTGATGAGATAAATCGACTTGATATTGATGAAAAAACGATGGCCTATAGAGATTATATAAAGACCATGTTTGGTAAGCTTTCTGATCAAACAAAAAGAATGAGAACTCCAATTAAAGCAAGTATTTCGGCTAAAGACATCTATACTAATCATTTAGAAAAAAAGGTTGATGGTATTGAGATATTGAATAAGTCTCAGCTTGCTGAGAATTACGATGTGAAGCTAAAAGCAGAAGACTTTGAGTATATGTTCCCAGAAAATAAACGAATTCCTGGTTTTACTGAAAATATGGCTGAAAATTTTTGTCGCTATGCTTTTCATAAAAATGGAAAATATAAGGAAACATTTTTTGGACGCAAAAAAGAAATTCCTTATGATAAATGTGTTGAAAATCCTTACAAATATTTTGCAATAAAGCCAGTGAGACATGTTGAAAAAGTGTGGTCGATAGATATTGAAAAAAGTTATACTAATAGTTATGCCATTTATGCGGGAGAAAGCTATGGTGTAAGTAATGGAGAACAAGATACCGAAGCTACAACACATGCGACTTTTATGGCCGCGGATGTTGGGGGGAAAATTAATATTCCTTTTACAAAAGAATTTTTATCAATTGGCTTTAAGGCCGGTAAAAGTATAAATTGGACGGAAAGCCATTCTAAGGGCAAAGGCTATAATTACGCTGAAAATCTTGGAACAAGTAAAAACTTAGGTGTGGAAAAGTTTGTTGTTAATTTTCATGGAAGCTTTGAAAGATGTTTTTTAATTCAATCGAAAGATATTGTTGACTATGAGGCTTCCCGCAGAAGAAGTTTTTATCCCTATGGTACTCCGACAAGTGAGTTAAACTTAGGAAGAACCTTTCCTAACTTAGTGAAGAAAAACTTTGGCGTTAATCTATATATTTGTGATGATAGACCTAAGGATGAGTATTTCAAAGAAGCTTGGTATTTTGTCAGAGGAAGAATTGAGTCATCAATTGGTCTTGACTTTGATGGTGTGACGGAAAGAAAACTTATGAAAGTTTTTAGAGGAACGGATAGTTATTTTGAATTAAGAAAAGGCTTGAGGGATTTAAGAGAGAACTCTTTACTTACAGATAATATTGCTCATGGAACACCGGAAGATGTTCTTGTTTCAAGCTGGGGACATTTGCTTAGAGGAAGTGGACTTTCGCAAAAAGAGTCAGCTAAATTTTTACTTGATCATGTGGAAGGAGCTTTTCCTGGAACAATTGAAGGAAATGGAGCTGCTGGGCATTATTAACTTAAAATTAAAGTAGATTTTCACCACAATAACTAGGTCCTTTTTCTTTTTCAATATGAGTATAATTGTAAAAAAGGGCCCCTCCTTTGGTTTTATCGTAAACATCTTCGGCATATTCTGGAGCTACTGCGGTACAACCGTAAGTCATGCCCTGTTCAATTCCGCTTTCGATATAGGGATCATTTGATGAAGAGGCAAGACGTACAACTTCATCCGATGAGTGAGCTTTACCTGGATAAACAGACTTTACTTTTTTAGACATCATATAACCTGGGTGAAAAACAATAGCGCGCCTTCTAGAGTTATCATTAATGTCTTGTTGAATTCCATCAAAGCGCATTCCCCAACCCCAGTTTTGTGCAGATTCATATCTTTCTGCTGAAACCATAAAACCTCGAGGTGTTAAATTGGTATTAGGCTCATTTGAAAATTCTGTGGGGGCCGAAAAATAATCATTTGAAACCCCATCAGAGTATTTGCCCATTCCTTGAGCTGAGGACATAACTTCAACTTCCCCTGTTTTTCTATTGAGTAGATAAAACCTTTTTAGGCGAGAAGGTTTAGTAAAGTCTTGAATGACCATATAATCTTTATTATTGATTTTTACTTCATGACCTTCTTTTGCTTGAAAAGTTTTTTGTTCATTTGTTTTAAGAAAACATAGGGTTTGTTCAAGCGCTATAGGATCTCCACCTAAACGTAAAAAATTTGCTCTTAGTTTATCTTCAGTGCTTAACGTTGAATTTGCTGGTTGTGATGATGTTCTTGCTTGATTATCACTTAGAGGCTTTTTAAAAGGGATAGGCACTACTTGTTCTTGAGCTGTACTTTGTTCTCCCAGTTTTTTTTCATTTAAAATAATGCTTTGGTTTTGGAAACATAGATTAGACGTTTTGGGGGAGGTATAGTCATTAAGAGTTCTTGTAATTTGTTCTGAAGTTGGAATTTTGTCCCAACCTGTTTGGTATTGAATATCGGTGATACCTTGATGTAATTGTTGAGAAGCTTCTACTTGTTGATGAGTATTTGTGGGCAAATACTGTGGCATCAATAGATTCATTGATTGGCATGATAACATAAGGAATATGAGCGATAGACTTGTCCATTTCATTCCATTGCTTTATCGGATAAAGCATAATATTAATTAATTGGGTATTAAATATAAAGGGTGTTATGCAAAAGATGATATTGTTGAGTGTTTTAGTTTTTGGCGTTGCCGCTTTTGATAATGTTAAGGTACATGCTTCTGAAGAGACTAAGTCTGTTTTGATGAATACTGTCTATGAGGAAATTTATCAAAGAATTAAGGGAATTAAACCCCAGGATGTTATAGCAGACTCACAAACTTCTTTAAACAGAGGTGAACGTGGGAAAATGATTATTGAGAAGATGAAACAAAAAAACCGAGAGAAATTGGCCATTATGCGAGGACACGACCCTCAAAAAGTGAGTAAGGGAAGTGATTTAGTCAACTTAGAAACAAAAAGAAATAAAAAGCTATTAGATCAAATCAAGAATAAACAAGCTGAAATTACAAAAAAATTTGACTTAAAAAACTTATCTCAAGCAGAAAAAATTCAGTGGCAAAGAGAAGCAAAAAAAGAGATGGAATTTGTTAAGCAAAAAGTTTTAAATGAACATAAAAACTGGAAAAAAAAGCATATTGAAACTTTAAAAAAGTGGGCAAAAGAAAAAAATAAATATGAACAAGAAGTGGACTCTTATAAAAAAACTCTAATTGATATACCTCTTGTGTTACCTGTTAGTCAGAAAGAACAAACAAAAAGAGTTGAAGTTAAAATAATGAAAGAGAACAATATTATTCCCGCCGCTTTTTTTGACTCTGCGAGAGACCAAAAGTTTCGTCCAACCTGTAGCTCCTTCGCCGCTGTAAGAGCAATCGAAATTCTTTTGGCCCAGGATATGAAAAAAGTGAATCTTTCGGAACAATATTTTTATTGGGCCAGTAAACCAAAATGTCGTTTGAAAAAATGTGGAAACAAAGGTTCATGGGCCGGTTATGGTTTTGAATATAGCCAAAAACAATCACGGCCTGATATTCCTTTAGAAAAAGATTGTCGCTATAAAGGGTTTTCCCAAAATGGAAATGAGACTCAAATTCCATTGAATTCAAAATGTAAAAAAGGTTTTGCCAAAGTTGAATCTTATAAATATCTTTCAACTTTGGATCAAGTTTTGCTAAGTCTAAAAAAGAAAAAGCCAGTCTTGGCCAGTATTAGCTTAACACCAAATTTTTACAAAAATACAGGGCTTATTACCTGGAAAGAGAGAAACTTAGGAGAGGGAATGGATAGTCATGCAGATGGGCATGCTGTTTTACTTGTTGGTTACATCAAACTTCCTAAAGTTTTAAATGAGGGAAATGTTTGTTTTATTACCGCCAACAGCTGGGGGCTTGGTTGGGGCAGTGGAGGACATGCTTGTGTCACCGAGAAATGGCTCCTTTCTCAAAGAAAATCTAATCCTTTTGTTGTTTTACAAAAAGTGAGCTCTCTTTAGTTTCTCATTTTTATTTGAGCTAATTTAAGACCTGTCGCTGGCAACTTTTTTTGTAGTTTTAAATGTTTCTTTCCTTTGTAGGCCAGTTGCAAGTCTGAAGAGCTTACTTGATTAAAGTTTTTTAAAAAAAGTGCTCCTAAAAAATAGCGAATAGCATATTTTGTAAAACCTTCAGCTTCAATTTGAAAACGATAGTAGTCAGAATCTAATTTGTTGATTTTTTGGAGACGGCATAAAAATATTTTTCTGCAGTTTTCGTGAGTGTAGTTTGTAGATGAGGTTAAATAGCTAAAATGCACTTGCTCGGGAACGTGAGAGAGGTCATCATTTAGAATGTTGATATTGAGTTGTTTAAAATCAGGATGATAATAAATAAGATCATTTTCTAGGGCATTGACAGGTTTTTTTGAAAAGTCATAATAATAAAGTTTAGTTAAAATAGAACTTTGAAGATTAAAATCATTTTCAATAATATTAATTTTCTCAATCCTCACATCAAAGGGAAGTTTTGCATTTAGTCCGCGAAGGAGTTTTACTGGTGAGACTTTTTTTTGTGTGACAAGTTTGCACTTTTGATCTAATGCGTGGACTCCTGTATCAGTTCGGCTTGCACTTATTAATTGGAATGACGAATAATCAAGTATTGGGCTTAAGGTCCTTTCTAAAACTTCTTGAATTGTGTTTTTATTTTGTGTTTGTTTTTGCCATCCACTGTAGCGTGTTCCCCGATAAGATATTGTCATTAAGTAGCTATTCATACTTTTTTTATTGTATGCTTAATAATAAGGTTTATAAAGAGACTAAAGGATTTTGATGGGAAATTATTATCGAGCAAAACATATACTTTTACAAGAAAGTGATGATGTAGAGTATATTAAAGATTGTTTGGAGAGTGGAACTAGCTTTGAAGAATTGGCCCAAGAGTTTTCAGAATGTGAAACGGCAGATTTAGGTGGAGACCTCGGTCGTTTTCGTTCAGGGAGTATGATTGCTGAGTTTGAAAAAGCATTGTATCAGATGGCCGTGGGTGAAGTGGCTTATGGTATTAAAACAAAGTATGGTTATCATATAATTTGGCGTTTAGAGTAATAATGCTTTGCATTCTTGTTGAAAAATAATGATATATGGTTAATATAGTAAGGAAACTTTGATCATAGCGAGGGGTTTATGTCTTTAAAGGATGCATTGTTAAAAGCTGGTTTTAAGTCTTCTAAGATAGAGAATGAGAGACAACGCAAGTTGTCTAAAGAGAAGACGAAAACAGAAAAACACCAAGAACGCAGAAATTTTTGTGAAGTCTGTGAATGCACTCAACCAGACGTAGAAAGATTTAAACATAAAAATCCTCGAATTGATGCTCAGTGGATTTGCTCTAATTGTGCTGATAAAAATGAAATCTTAGATGATTTTAGAGTTACGGCCCAAAGTGAATTTTCCACTAGTGGACGTTATAGAAGATATTACGGACATACGAGAGATTTATCAAAAGAAAGTCCAGTGGTAAAAGATAATCGTAAAAAAACTAAATATAAACATGAAAGAAATGGGTATCGAAACCCAGGTAATCAAAAACGACACGCTGCTGGAAAAAAAAGAACTTCAAGACGCTATAAGATTGATGAAAATGGAGAGAAAAATTTTAATTGTTAGTTTTCTTTCCTTGATAAACAATTGTAGACTAGTCTTGTGGATACTTTAAAACAAGAACTTCTTTACTTACTTAAAAAAAATTTTAATTATGATGAATTTCGTTTTCAACAATTAGAGATTATAACATCTGTTATTAAAGGGCATGATACTCTCGTTTTAATGCCCACAGGTGGAGGGAAGTCACTTTGTTATCAAATTCCTGCGTTGTATTTTGAAGGATTAACCGTAGTCATATCGCCTCTTATCTCGTTAATGAAGGACCAAGTCGATCAGTTAAATGCTCAAGGTATCCCAGCTGCTTATTTAAACTCATCTTTGGATATAAAGACTCAGGAAAAGATTCAAGAGCATGTTTTTTTTGGAAAAATTAAACTTCTTTATATTTCACCAGAGCGTATGATGAGCAAATCTTTACAAGAATTATTTTTTGATTGTGAGTTAGCATTATTTGCCATAGATGAAGCCCATTGTGTTTCGAGCTGGGGGCATGATTTTAGGCCAGAGTATAGAGACCTTTCTTTATTGGGAGAATTGTATCCCAATATTCCTAAAATTGCTTTAACGGCCACTGCGGGAAGGGTTACCAGAGATGATATTGTTGAAAATTTACAAATGAATAATCCTGATGTTTATGTAAGCAGTTTTGATCGACCTAATCTTGAACTCAATATTCAAAAAAAGACCACCAAACAAAATGATTATAAAAAGTTATATGAATTTATAGCTGACCGTTTTTTTGGTGAAACGGGTGTTGTTTATTGTCTTTCGAGAAAGAAGACACAAGAAGTTGCACAGTATTTAACTCAAAAAGGGATAAAGGCTCAAGCTTATCATGCAGGTTTAAGTTCAAGGCAAAGATTAAAAATTCATGATGAATTTTTATCTACAGCTCCTTGTGTTGTTGTTGCAACTATCGCTTTTGGGATGGGTATTGATAAGTCTAATGTTCGTTTTGTTGCTCATATGGACATGCCAAAAAGTATTGAATCTTATTATCAAGAAATCGGGCGTGCAGGTCGAGATGGTTTGCCAGCAGTGGCTTGGCTTATTTACGGCAAAAGAGATGTGGTGACTTTAAAGATGATGATGAATAAAAAACAAGGAGTGAGAAGGCAAAGAGTTAATAATGAGAAACTTGAATCAATGCTTGGTCTTTGTGAATCAGTGTACTGCCGTAGAGAAGTCTTACTTAGATATTTTGATGATAATTATGTTGGACCTTGTGAGAATTGTGATAATTGTTTTGATAGAGATTTAGAGCAAAAAAATATGACTCCAGAATCTCTTATTGCTTTAAAAGCTGTTCATATAACTCAGCAGAAAAAAGATATTAAATACCTCGTAGATTTATTAGTGGGTAATAAAGGTGCAAGCGAAGCTGAAAAGAGTGAGATTTTTGAGGCTGGCAAGCATTTGGATGAAAACAACTGGTTTGCTTTATACCGTCAACTTATTGCCCAAGGAATTTTAAAAACTGCAGAGAATGGAAAAGTACAAACAATACTGACTCCGAGAGCCTTAGAGGTTTTAACCAAAAAACGTGAAGTTTATGTTAGAGTGGAAAAATCACAAAAACAGACCAGGAAGAAAACTGCTAAGAAAAGTCGTGTTAAAAATTCTAAACAGTTAAAATTACAAAAGGCTGCGTTGACAGAGCTTTCTGAATTTGAACAATTTGAGTATTTAAAAAACTTTAGAAAACTTCTGGCCAAGAAAAAACGAACTAAAGCCTATAAAATTTTTCCAGATAAAACATTAGAGCAGTTCATTTTTATCAAGCCCAAATCTTTGGAGCAAATGGAAAGTATATACGGCGTTGGACCTAAGAAAATAAAAAAATATGGAAAAGACTTTTTAGACGTTATTCGTCAAATGAGTTGATATATCTTGAGATTTTAGCTCGCTTAAGATAGATTTGACCATGAGTAATAACGCCGGGTAAAATCACATAAATGAGGTAAAAGATGAAAATATTTATTTGCTTGTTTTTAATAAGTTCTTACGCTTTTGCAGCAAAACATTATATTTCTGGCGTACAAAAAGTGACCTTTAGGACTGGGGCAGGAACAGATAATAAAATTATTAAAATGCTTGAAACAACTTCTGCTGTTGAGTTGCTTGAACAAGGAGAAACTTGGTCTAAAGTAAAAGACTCAAGTGGTGAGGAAGGTTATGTTTTAAATCGTTTTTTATCTAAAGATGTTCCATATGTTCTTAGGTATAAATGGATTAAGTCCCAATATGATAAATTAAAATCTTCCCACGGTAATTTAAAAGATGATTTTAAAGAGGATCAGACTCAAATAGATCAGCTCAAAATGACGGTAAAAACTCTTGAGGACCAACTCAAACAGACTAAAAATAATTATGAAGAGCTTAAGTTGGGATCTGCGGACTATTTAGGTCTAAAGAAAAAGTATGATTTAACTTTGGCCTCTTTAGAGGAGCAAACTACTCGGGTAAAAGAACTCGAGTCAAAAATTTCTATTTACTATATAAAATGGTTTTTGGCCGGAGCAGGTGTCTTATTTCTGGGCTGGTTAATTGGTTTATTTAGTCGTAAGAAGAAAAACCACTCTCAACTTAAATTCTAATTGTCTACTCATGTAATTTTCTATCCTTAGTCTTGGAGAGGTCAGTTAATATAACTTTTCAAATTCTTGTCTGTTTTAGACGTTAAGAACTAAATTTTTAGATATAAAATTTAGCTCTATCTTTTCGCTTATTTCTCAAAAAATAATGGCAATTATCCGATGCTATTAACTCAGATAGGTAGAAATGATGTGATGAGATTGACTATGTTTGAGATCTTACAATGAAAAAGCTTCATACAATCTTAAATCAAAGATTTCTTTTGATTGTTTTTTTAGTGACAATGACTTTATTTATTGCGGAGTATTTTCAGTTAAAGCTTTTTAGAGAGTCTTATAAGCAGCATTCCCTTGATATGACAAATCTTATTGCACAAAGAGTGAAGTCTCAAATTTTAACTGACTCTGCTGGTGCCATAAAGCAAACACTTTTAGAGCTTAATGAACAACAAAAATATGATGGGCTAAGTGTCTATGATTTTAATGACAAGATTATTTCTTCTGTAGGTGAGCTTGTGCAAAACAATCTCGCTGATAATATTCATTTTACATCTGATCATTTTATTGTAAGAAAGGCCTTATTTGATGGAGATAATTTCTTAGGGACGCTATGTATCTCATTTAAGCTTTTGAGATATAAAGAACTTTATTTACAAAGCGTTTTTATTATACTTTTTTGTTTGAGTCTTCTTTTAATTATATTCTATATCTTTCTTAAGTCTATTAATAAGATAATTATTTTTCCTGTTAACAAGCTTATTGAGTCAATATATAATTATGAATCAGAAAGTGTTAAAAGCTTAAGTACTGTAAATTCTAAGATCTCTGAAATTCATGAACTTAAAGAAAATTTTTCAAATCTTATTCTTCAAATTAATTTTTCCAAAAAACAATTAGAGCAATGGAATAAAAACCTTGAAATCAAGGTTGAAGATAAAACGAAAAAACTAACAGAAGCCCTGAATCAGACGAAAAAATTTCAAAATAAAATTATCGCTCAAGAAAAGTTAGCTTCTCTGGGAGGGCTATCAGCAGGTATCGCTCATGAACTTAAAAACCCATTAAACATAATTATTAACTCTTCGCAACTTATAACAATGAAAGTTACTGAGTTAGCAAATAAGTTAAAACAAGTTTCTGATGATATTAATTTGGAAGATGATATGAAAGAAGTTGATGAGATTTGCGAAATTATGAATTCTTCGAGTAAAAGGGCCGACAGAATTATTCGAAGTATGTTATCGCAAGCCAGATCCCAGTCTTCCAAAAAAGAAGTTCATCATTTAAGTGAAATTTGTAAGGAAGCACTAAATCTTTCTTATCACGCAATGAGGGCCAAGCCTGATTGTATATCAGTCGAAATCAAAGAGTCTATTGAAGAAGGGATTTATTATTTATGTTATTTTGAAGAAATTGAAAGAGTTATTATTAATTTGGTTGATAACTCATTTGATGCTTTAAGAGAAAAGAAAGAAAAAGAGACGGACTTTCAACCTCAAGTTACGATTAGTTTAAAAGAAAAAGTCGATTCTATCATTTTGGAAATATCAGATAATGGAATTGGAATTCCTCCTGATCTTATTGAAAGGATTAAAGAGCCCTTTTTTACGACGAAGCCAACAGGAAAAGGAACAGGATTAGGTATTACAATGATTAATGATATTGTTCTTTCTCTTAGTGGGGAACTTTTTATTGAATCAGAAATAAATCAATATACAAAGTTTACGCTTATTTTACCTAAAGATGAAACTATAAATAATTAAACATAAACAAGGTCAGGAGAGTATATGGAACAAAATTTTTGGAGAAAATGTGTAGTTTGTAAAAGTGAGATAAACTTTTCCACAAAATATTATAAATGTTCTGTTCGTTCGTGTGATAAAAAAAGAGCGCCGACTCAGTTTTGTTCTGTTGATTGCTGGGATGTTCATCGTTCAGTTATGGGACATAAGTCAGCCGGAGCAGAAGAGTTTCATTCACCCACGAAAATAGAATATGAAAAGCAGAATGAGGCAGGTCCTAAAGTCAGAGTTGTAAAACCTCAAAAAAAGCACCTAGTTGAGAATAATGAGGTTTTAGTTGTCGCTTCTAAGTTAAAGGCTTATATCAAGAATAAAGCCGAGTTAAATACTTCCGCGGAGGTTTTAGAGACGCTTTCCAATTTTATTCGTGAGCATTGTGATCAAGCGATAGAGTCGGCAAAACAAGACGGAAGAAAGACTGTGATGGCCAAAGATTTTAAGAAAATCTAAATATTTAGGACTGTTTTTTATTAAGTTTTATTAAGTTTCAGTAAAGTTGAGTCTAAAGCTGACGATACTATAAATAGAATTTGAAAAAGAGAGTTGATGTGAAAGCTATTAAATGGGACATTTTTTTTGTTGGTTTGAACTTCTTATTATTAAGTTTTTCTTCGTTTGTATCTACTAGTTTTTTAGATAAAACACATTTTATTTTTTTAAGTTTATTGGCCATTGTTTCTGTATTTTATTTACGCTTTAAGTATCTTGATAAAAAGCAGCAAGAAGATTTTTTATTTAAGTCTTCTCGTTTTATTAATAATGTTGCAGGCACTTCAGATCAGATTAATGGCTCTTGTGTTCAAATAAGTGAAACTTCAAATGAGCAATCTTCAGCTGTCATCCAAACAGGAACTGCAAGTGATGAGATAAGTGCTATGATATCTCGTAACTCGGATAGTATTGAAAAGGTCAATCGCAATATTTCTTCAATTAATGATATTGTAAAGGTTTCTTCAGGCTCTTTAAATGAGTTGGAAAATAGTATGGAGAAGAATTCTCATGCTAATGAGGAAGTGATTCAACTCATTTCAGTTATTTCATCTCGTTTGGAAGAATTGCTAGATCAATTTAAAGAGGTTGTCGATAAGACAGCAGTGATAAACGATATTGTTTTTCAAACTAAGCTTCTTTCTTTTAATGCCTCTGTCGAGGCTGCAAGAGCTGGAGAGCATGGAAAAGGCTTCTCTGTTGTGGCCCAAGAAATTGGGAATTTAGCCTCTATGAGTGGCGAAAGTGCAACGGCCATTCAGTCGACTTTAGAGGTTACTGATACAAAAGTAAAAACGATATTGGAAGAAATTGAGGCTGGAAGTCAAAAAATGACTTCAATGCTTAAAGACCAAGATAAAACATTAAAACTTGTATTAGGAGAGTTTAATCAGAACTTTGAAAAAGTCATATCACAGATCAAAGAAACAGTAACACAGACTCAAGAGATTTCTGAAGCAAGCCGAGAGCAAAATAAAGGTGTCGATGAAATGAGAGATGGCATTTATACCGTTAGTGAGTCAATTCAACGCAATACTTTGGTTGTTGGGCAAACAACTAACTTAGCAGTGGTTTTAAATAAAGAAGTCTTAAATTATAAAGAACTTTTAAATGAATTTAAAGTCGCGAGTCATTTAAGCGCTAATGTTCAGCTAGAACTTATACCTTGGGATAATAAATACGCAATTGGTGTGTCCCAAATGGATCACGAGCATCAGGTTCTTTTAGATAAAATTAATGAATTAATTTTTGATATGAATGAAAGGCAAGATCACATACCTCAAAGTTTTGAAGAACTCAAAAGATATACAATTGAGCATTTTACTCATGAGGAAGCCTATATGGAAGAAATTGGCTATAAGTCATTAGAATCCCATAAGAGAGTCCATAAAAACCTCTTGGAAGCCGTTACAAAGTTTGAGTCTCAACTTAAACAAGGGGCTTTAGATCGACCTAAGCTTGCAAGTTTTTTGAAAAATTGGTTATTTACCCATATAATGGGTGTAGATACTAAATATGCTGAACATGGGAAATTAGCTCAAGATTCTAATAAGAAAGCAGCATAAGACTAAATATCCTAATTTCAGCTCATTTAAAAATCAATAAAGATTGTCGGAGAAAATGCCGATATCACTTAAAAGTAATTGTAATGAGGAGTGAGTCGTGGGATTTCCTAAGAAAAAAAATAAGTTTGTTTTCCATAAAGGTAGTTATAAAAGCCAGTGTGCCTTTATGTTGATGTTGATTCGTCAAAAAAGTCCTAAAGCCTGGTTACAATTTAAAGAAGATTTTGCAAAAATAAGTGATGAAGAATCCTACGAGTTTTATGAGAAGTTGGTTGCCTTTTATAAGGGAGATACGACTCAGTTAAAAAAAGACTGCTAAGAAAAAAGTCGCAAAAAAGACAGCTAAGAAAAAAGTCGCAAAAAAGACAGCTAAGAAAAAAGTCGCAAAAAAGACAGCAAAGAAAAAAGTTGCAAAAAAGACAGCTAAGAAAAAAGTCGCAAAAAAGACAGCTAAGAAAAAGGTCGCAAAAAAGACAACCAAGAAAAAATCAAAAGGTTAATTTACTAAGTTTCTTTTTTTGTTATGATGGAGAAAAAATAGTAATAAGGATGTTTTTCTATGGCAAATTGTCGTTACTGTAATAAAGAAATAACTTGGCTAAAAGATGGAAGAAAAAATATTCCTGTTGAGATTGACGGCTCCAAACATGAGTGTGAAAACCTTAAACAGGCCCGAGGCTCTTATCGTAAGATAGATCCAAGTGAGTTAGACCCTGAGATTTTAAAACAGTATGAAGAGAATATGCGTAATGCTACAAAAAAGAAAAAGTAGCTGTCTGTTCACATCGCATTAGATTTGTTTTTAACCGCCCGACTACCGTGGGGATAAAAGAGAAAACTCAAACTCACAGACAGAAGCTGTTATGATGTAATTATTCTAAATTTCTAGATGTCTGAATAGAAAAGCTTATTTCATATTTGAAATTATTTACTTCTAAATAACTGCTGACTAGCGCCTCAAGGAAATCCCCTTTAAAAAGCATTCCAGAGGTTCGTTACTAAGTTTGAGTTTTCTCTATCATCAATTTAGTAGGACGGTTTAGATTCATTTTAAACTTATTTTATTTACTTTTTGTGAGTTTTGTAAAAAATATCTGGTTCAGATTGGCGGCTCAGTTGGGTCATTATGCTCCAGACCCTTATTGCACCCTAAGTTTTAATATAATAACAATGGTTTAGAGTTTTTTATTTTTGGCACACTTTCTGCATCTATTATAGTCAGTTGGCCGGAAAGAACTCTTCTTTCCTATCATAAAGCCTATCCCCGGTTCGGTATGAATATATTGAGCCTCCCAATTCACTTCAAATTCATTTCATGTTCTGACGGCCAACTCATTTGTTTGAAAATAGCAATAATTTTTGGCAATGAATCTTACGCTTTAACTGACTATTAAGATGTTAGCGAGCTTTAATTATAAAATTTGATTTATGCATTAAAATGGTTTTATGGACAAAATAGTCAAGGAGTTTCCATGGGAAAGAAAAATCATGCTAAATCTCAAAAGAAAAAGCTGACAAAAAAGGAAAAGAAACAACTGAATCATCTTAAATTAGTTAAGGGAAAAAAAGATAATGGCTCACCAGATGATATTTCTCATCGGCCAGATCACAAAAAATCAGCATAAGACTTCTCTAAAAGGCTTCTTAAGGAAGCCTTTTTTGTTCGTAAAAATCCAATTTAATAAAATGAATATTTTCTTTTTTTCAAAAATCGAAAATAATTTATGTATGATTTTCTTTGTGCCGATGGAGTGTTAAAAGCAGTTATATATGAGAAAGTTTGAAAACTACTTGAATATTCATCCCCAAGAGCTTAAAAGTTATGACTTTGTTATTTTTCTTGGTGCTAAGGGAGCCGGAAAAACGAGTTATATTGAGTTTTGCCAAAAAGGTGATAAAAAATCTATGGCGATTGATGAAGTTAAACGAATAGGTCAAATTTTTATGCCTTTTCGTGCAAGAAAGAAGGGGCAAACGATTTATGTCGGTTCAAGTATGCCTAAAATATATTTTTTCATTTATAAGTTATTTTTTAAGACAAAGATTTTTGATCTTAATCAAGCTACGCATAAAATTCGTAGAGAACTTGAAAAAAGAAATATTGATTTTAATGAAGAAGCAATTCAGGTTTTTATTCGTGAGTATGGAGCTTCATTTACAAAACTTGAATTTATTCTCAATGAGTATCCTTGCCGCACTTTTACGTATTCAGTGAAACGGGCTCTGCATGATAAAAATAAAGGGCGTTTTTTTCTTTCGGCATAGAGTCTTGCTTGGTGTATTTTTGTTTGACATGTCAAACCCATTATCATAAACAATCTTTATGAAAAAAATAATAATGATATTTGTAGTTATGTCATATAACGTTATGGCGAATGATGCAGTTATTTCGATGGGAGAAAGACTTTTTAATGATCAAAGGTTTTCTCAATTTTTTTATAAGAAATCTGGCTCAAATGTAAACTTTAAATTAACACAGGGGAGTCCTGAGCTAGATCAGATTGATGTTTATGGAGAGAATTTTGAGTCTCCTTTTAAAGGCCAGGCCATGAGTTGTGCGAGCTGCCATATGGTCGATCAAGCTTTCGATTTAGATTATGCTGGAATGAGAGGTTATAGTGACTTTTCTGTTAGAACAAAAATTCCAGCGCGTACAGATGGGAAAACTCATACATTAAGAAATACTCCATCACTAGTGGGAATTGGCTCAAAATTTAATCAAAATAGATTATCTCATTATGATGGTGAATTCTTCGATCATTCCGAAACAGTTTTAGGAAATTTTACTGGCCGAAATATGGGTTGGAAAAAGAGTGAAAAAGACTTAGCTTTAAAAAATATCGTAAATATTATTAGAAATGATAATGGCTCAGGTGATTTAGCACAAGAGTTTGGTGGCCCTTATCGAAAAGTGTTATTAGGTATAGATCCTTCAATTCCTGATGAGTTTAAATTGCCAAAGGATAAAAGAGTCGATGTTTTAAGTATTAGTGATGATGCTCTTATTTCCATGGTGGTCGATTTTGTGACTGCTTATTTAGATTCGTTAAACTTTGAAACCAATGAAGCAGGAGAGTTTATAGGATCTCCCTACGATGAGTTTTTAAAAATAAATAATATTTCAGCTGCACCAAAAAATGGGCAAAGTATATTGGATTATACAAGAGAGTTATTGCGAGACTTTTCACAGTTAGAGAGTCCAAAATTTGTTAAAGCAAAGTACTACAACAATCACAAAAAAAGTTTTGAATTTGGGGCAAAAGAATGGGAAGGCTTACAGGTTTTTTTCAATCTCTATCCTCAAAAGTCTAACGTAAGAGGTATGTGTATGAATTGTCATATGCCACCTCTATTTACAGATCAAAAGTTTCACAATATTGGGGTGACACAAAAAGAATATGATCAAGTTCATGGTAAAGGAAGCTTTTATAGTTTAAAAATTCCTGATTATCAGCAAAGAAAAAAGGATCAGTTTTATTTAGCAAGGCCAGATATTAACGACCCTCAGAAAGTGGACTTAGGTGTTTGGAACTTTTTTGCCCGAAAAGATAAAGTTTCTTTAACTCAGTTAGTAAAAAAGATGGTGTGCTTTGACGAGGAACATTGTACAAATGAGTATCTTCTTCCCACTATGATTGCAAGGTTTAAAACTCCCAGTTTGAGAAATTTAGGACATTCAGCCCCTTACTTACATAATGGGTCTGCGCCAACTTTAGAAGCTGTTTTAGAGCAATATTTGGATGCCGCTAAGTTAACTAAGGCCGGTAGACTTCGTAATGGAGCTCCTCAGCTGCGAATGATGAATATTAAGTCACAACACATAGAACCTTTAAAAGCATTTTTAAAGGCCCTAAATGAGAATTACGAATAAGCTTATTTAGAAAAACGAAAGTTGGTCACCAAGTCTAAGAGCATCAAAACTTTTACCTTGAGCTTGTAGGATGTCTTCAGCAATTGGACGAATCTGTTTTTCAATATAGTGGGAGTAGTCATAGTCGGCAGTTATTTTTTGAACTGGCTCTGGCCCATTTTGAGTAATCGCATATTGTATTTGTTTTAGTCTATATGGACCTTTATGCTGAAGTTTTAAGGCTGCTTTAACATGGATTGGAATATTCTTAGTGTATTCTTCAGGAGACTTTGAGAGTCTTTTTGTATAGGTGAGTAAATTATCATACAGTCCGTTTTCAAGTTCTTTAATATAAGTTTTGATATAGGATTCTATATCTTCATTTGTAAAAAATTTTTCAAAAATTTCATATTGAAACTTTTTGGCAAGTTCTGTCCAGTCACTTCTTACAAACTCCATTCCTTTAAAGTCTAATTTATAGTCCTTGTATCCAACATATCTTTTTTTGGCGCCTGCCTCACTACTACGGGATTTACTAAAAAAGATTTTTTGATAGAGTGACTCAAATTCACATTCTAAAAAGGATTGAACGCCAAACTCTTCATACAAAAGCTTTCTTAGATATATATTGATTTCTTGGGCAATCGCATGACATCCTTTTTCTGAGGGATCCTGCATTTGAACAAAGAGGGAGTCAGTATCTCCATAGATGACTTTTTGGTTATGATTTTCAAAGTATTCTTTTGTTCGGATAAGAATCCAGTGGCCTGTTGTGGTAATGGCCTCAGGAAGTTCTGCATGGTAGAAACGACATCGACTAGAGCCCATAACACCGTAAAAACTATTCATAAGTATTTTAATAGCTTGAGAAAGGGGAGAATTATTTTCTAGTTTAGCTTGATGTCTATATTGCATAAGCTTTTTGATGACAGCTGGTAAAATTGTTTGACTCTTAGAAAACTGATGTCCTGCAGGAGTTTTTACGGGGTCAATATCACTTTGAAGACGAGAATAAGGATCAATTGAGAAACTTCTTATGATACTTGGATAGAGACTTTTAAAATCGAAAACAGCAATATCAGTATAGACGCCAGGGGTAGGCTCAATGACCATCCCTCCTCCAGAACTTTGATCTCGAATAATATCAATGCGATTGGGGGCGACAAAACCTTTACGATGTAACTGAGGCAGCATAATATGATCAAAAGCAGCTGTGGATATATTTAAGCGATTAAACAAGAGACCAGATATTTTTGTTCTGGCCATGACAAAGTCGATAAGGTTGATTTTGTCATAGATATCCATGACTAATTTACAGTCTAAGAGATTGTACTTGGCCAAGGATTGTTTATCCTCCTTAAATCGGCGCTCAATTTCAGCGACTTTATTTTCATCTGAAGAGATATCTTTTCCGATTCCTAATATTTCTGTCGCAACAGTTTCCAGTTTAAAGTTTTTAAAGCGATAGAAAGCCGACCTTAGAGTTGGTGGCCCATCAATAACGATTCTGCCTGGGATGTCAGCATAAAAACCACTACCTTTTCTTTCATAGAGACTTACTTCTTTATTATCTCGCCCTAGTGAAAAAGGTATAGAGTATTCTTTAAATTTTTTCTCTAAAAACATGAGATCAAAACCAATAACATGCCAACCTATAAGAATATCAGGGTCAAAATCTTTTAATATTTCAATAAAGCGCATTATGAGTTTTCTTTCTGACTCAAGATATTCTACGTAATCAATGACTTTTTCTTCTTGAGCGAGCATCAGAACTTTGTTGGTTGTTTTTTTGAGTGAGTCTTTGAAATAGAGCCCAATTGAATAGAGTCGCCCATCAACACCAGTTTCTATATCTAGTGAAAGTTGAGAAAAATTTTGACTTGTTAAACAGGGTCTGATTTGAGGAGAGGTGAAAGTTAATAAGTTATTTTCATTTGTGAATTTACCTGTGAACTCAACTTGAGCATAAATAAATCTTTCCATTAAGAATCTTTCTTCTAGAGGGATGTCTATCTCATAGGTTCTTAATGAGTTTTGTTCACAATAATCCTTAATCGTCTGAATATCTTTTAAAAATTTAAGGTAGATGATATCAACAGATTTTTTATCAAATGAGAGAAGCTTACTTTTTTTTCTTTCAAATGATATGTTTTGTGGAGAAAAATGAGCATCTGAAGGAATAAAAAAAACAAACTTTTGTTGGGGAAAAGAAAGTTTAAACGCATTAGCTTGAGAGACTCCATAATAAGTAATTTCTATTCCATTTGGAGTATCTTTGCAATGAGCAGTTAGAATATGGCCCTGATGAATATCCATGCCAAAGCTTAGCTAATTATTTTTAAATGTCTAGTTTATTTTCTTCGATTGTATTCAATTGAGCTTCGAATTTTTCTTCATATTTAAGCAGCTGCTCTTCCAGCTGTGCTATCATTTCAAAGTGGGAGTCAATTTTGCTTTCTAATTGTCCGATTTTTTGAGAAATGGTAAGAATCGCTTCATTATCTTTATTGTGGGTGGCTTCATTGAGCTTCTTGTGCTGTGAGTTGAGTAAGTGTTCTTCCTCTATTATGATATTTTCATGTTTGGTGATTTCTTTCTTTAGAGGCGAGCATAGCTTTGATCTTTCTTTAATAATTTCTGCCCGCAAAGAGTGTTTTTCTTTTTTGGTCAACTGATTAGGAGCACTTGTTTTTGTTTCTTGTTCTTCTTCTTCCCAGCCAATTTTATTGAGAAAGTCATCATAGGTTCCTTCAAAAAACTCTGCCCCGTTTTTGTGAAAGATAATAAGTCTGGTAGCAATCTTTCGCAATAGACTTTCATTATGGGTGACTAAAATAACAGCACCTTTATAGTTATTTAGCTCTTTTTGGAGAATTTCTATCGCTTCCATATCCAAATGGTTTGTGGGTTCATCAAGTAGCAGCAGATTTGTTTTGGTGGCCATAATTTTACCTAACAAAACGCGATTTCTTTCTCCCCCAGAAAGAACTTTTATTTTTTTTTCAGATTTTTCTTCAGAAAAAAGAAGTGAGCCACAAATATTTCTTGCTTGAGTTTGTGTGAGATCATTTGAAGAAGCCATGATTTCTTCTAATATGGTGGCTTCATCTGAAAGTTTTTTAGTATTTGTTTGAGCAAAATGACCAATTGTTGTACTTGGATGATATTGAATATTTCCTTCCACTGGCTGAAGTACGCCTGCTAAAACACTTAATAAGGTTGACTTTCCTTTTCCATTTTTACCAATGATGGCCACTCGATCATTGTTTTTAAGACTTAGATTAATATGACTAAAAAGTAGGGGAGATGATGGATAATTAAAAGTGAGATTTTTTGCATTTAAAATGAACTTACCAGGACAAGGTTTATGATGAAAGTTTAATGTGATAAGTTGCTTTTCTTGCAGTTTTTCTAGCTGATCTAGTTTTGCAATTTGTTTGGCCTTGCTTTGAGCTTGAGTTGCCTTTGATGCCTTCGCGCCATACTTTTCAATAAAGCTCTCTAATTGTTGTTTTTTCTTTTGTTGGTTAAGGCGTGTTTTTTCATGAATACTTTCTTCTTGGCGAATTTGAGCATAGTATTTTGCTGTATTTCCTTTGGTTTTTTTGAGCTTGTGTTGATAGATTCCAAGTATATGTGTGGCCACACCATCCATAAAGTCCCGATCGTGAGTGATAAGAATAACTTCCCCTGGATATTGTCTTAGAAAGTTTTTTAACCATCGTAATGAGAGGATATCGAGATAATTTGTCGGTTCATCTAAAAGTAAGAGGTTTGGCCGTTGGATCAGAGCTTTACAGAGATTTATTCTTAGTTGAAAGCCTCCAGAAAAGTCTTTAGGGTTTTTTTTCAGATCTTCTTGTTCGAAACCTAGTCCAAAAAGTAGTTTTTCCGCTAGATAGAGATCTTGTTTATGTTCAGCAGGTAGGGCCAAAGAACATTCTTCTAGCAGAGTTTTTTGAGAGAAGTTGATATGTTGCTCTAGGTGACCTATTTTATAATTTTTAGGAAAAGTAATTTCACCTTGATCTGGGCTTTGATTGCCAAGAATCATAGAAAAAAGAGTTGATTTGCCAGAGCCATTTCTTCCCACAAGTCCATACTTTTCCCCTTTGTGTAGAGTTAAGTTTAAGTCTTGGAAAAGGACTTCTCCTGAAAATTCTTTATGGAGTCCACTGATTTGTATCATCTGGGTATACTAAATGATGAAGATTAATAGTCAAGTTTGTAGAAGTATTTCGCCTTTTGATAAGCGTTTATGTTTAAAAATTAGAAAAATAATGACGTTTGTTAATTTTTATTGAACAATAAAAGAGTAAATAAAAAAGGTGGATATTATGCAAAACTCTTACCAACAGATTGCTTATAAAGCACTTAAGGATAGAAGAAGAAATAAGTATCTTGATGCTGTTTTTCATGATGAGCAAAAACAAGCTCGGTTTAATAATGAGAGTTTTTTAAAGATATTTACATTAATGCAAAAAAAATATCAAGTTGTTGCTCGATTAGTAGGAGAAGAGAATTTTCAAATTATTTGTTATCAGTATTTTAAATTTAATCCTATCCAATCTGCCAGTTCCAGTGAGTATGGAGCGACATTTCCTCATTTCTTAGCAAGTTTAGAGCAATTGCAAGATTTTAAATTTTTGCCATGGTTGGCCAAGGTTGATTGGTTTTGGTTTTGTAAAAAAGATTCTCATGAATCATTGATTGCTCCCAAGGGGACTCTGAGTTCTTGGGCCAATGTTTATAAAGATTTGCCGCAAATTGATGTATTGCTTTTGGAAAATGAGTTTGAAGAAATTAGAATCTCCTCTGAGGGCAATGAGTATAAAATTTATACTGTATAAGATTTTAATATGGGTGTTTATTCAGAAATTGATTTAGGCGAAATTAATGATATATTAAAATATTATGAGATGGGGCATGCTGTTGATTATCAAGCGACAATTGCTGGAATTTCAAACTCAAATTATAAAGTTGTTTTGGATGATGGTAAAAAAGTTTTATTAAAAGTTTCCAATGATAAAACAATCGAGCAATTAGTTAATGAACAAAATATCCTTTTAACACTTAAAAAATATGAATATCCCTATGCTTTAAAGGCGTTTAAAACAATTCAGGGAAAGCCAATCTATCATCATGGAAATTTTTATGGTGTGATTTTTCCTTTTATTGAGGGGTTCCCTCCAGAAATCAATCCTAAAACGATTAGACAAATTGGTGAGGCGCTTGGAGCTCTTCATTCTTTAGAGATTCGTAAGGAAGATTTGGCCACAATTCGCCCTCATGATTTAGTAGGTTATGGGGGGTTAAGTATCAATGAGTACACCCTAACTAAAAGGGCTACTAGCGACTTTGTAGAAAGTTTTGTTCACGTTTTTCCTGACCGTTTACAAGAAATTCCTTATGATATTTTTCCGGCAGGCATTATTCATGGTGATCTCTATTATGACAACTCTTTATTTAATGATGATAAATTAGTAACTTTAATTGATTTTGAGCAGTCTGGAAGGGGAAGGTTTATTCTGGATCTAGGTATTGCTCTTTCTGGCTCATGTTTAAACGAGGATAAGTCTACTATTGATCTTAATTTAGTAAAATGTTTTTTAGAAGGCTATGAACAAAAAAGACGACTAGTTACAATTGAGCGAGAGTATTTGAAAACAGCTATTTTAGTGGGGTTTTATTCAATTGCTCTTTGGAGAATTAAACGTTTTTATGAAGGTCATCTAGATGAGAGGAAAAAATTTAATTATAGAGAATTATTGTGGAGAGCAGAAAACTTTAATCAAATAGATTTTCACCTTTAGTTCTCTTTTTTTGAAATCGCCAATAAAACTAGGCAAAATCGAGAGACTCATTTTTATTTTTTCTTTATAAGTCTTTGACTTTATAGGCTTTTAATCTCCTTAAGATATCTTAATAAGTTTGTTTGAAAATCTCTTCTTATAATAGCTGCATGAAAGAAAATATTGTAAAAAACTTTATCGCCTGCTTATTTTTGATGTTTCTACTTGCCTTTGGCATTAACACGAAATTAGCTTATGGTAGTGAGGCTTTTCAGTGTTTTGAATCATCAGAACAAGAGGCAGATGCTTTTTACAAGTTAAGGACACAGGTTTTATGCAGTAATCTTAATTTTGAAGAGTGTAGAAAAGCATTAGCTTTTGACGAACATATTGAAAGTCAGAAAAAAGCACTTCAGCAAGCCAGTTGTCGGAAAAAAAATATAGATCAAAGACAACTTAGAACTCTCAATCCTGAAATCTATCATTTAAGTTCAAGTATTGCTGCAACTACAATTTTGTTGAATCGATCTCAGCCTTTATTTGGTAGCTCGCCTAGTGGTGTTTTTTCTCGTAGAGCTTATGTTAACTCTGCTTTGGATTATATTCATCATATGAGAATCCATACTTCTAGAGTTACTGAATTAGCAGTTGCTGCTGTTAAAAAGTTTCCTGAAGAATTTCCTGGTATAACCGAAGAACATATTAGAGAAATATTTCCTAAGCATGATGATGCTAAGAAATTTGCACACTATAAGTTTTCCGACGGAAAACCTTTTTTTGAAAAACTCTATGAGTTTTACGGAAAAAGACCTCCAGGCGAACTTATTCAAGAACTCAATGCAACTGATGAAAAAATTATGGATGATGCTATAAAAAAAATGGGATTAGATTCTAAAAAAGAAGTGATTGAACGTTTAGAAAAACTTGCCGATTTTGTTGATCGGGCGATGAATGAAGTCACTCCTGAAGAATTTGGAAGGGCTTCTTATCCAGAAAGTGAAGCTGCAGCGAGAAAGGGAGATATAAAGCTAAGTCAGATGGCAAAATATCTTGAAGATAATTATTTAAAAATTACAGGTCATATTCAATTCGAAAAACCATCGCCAGCTGAATTTTTTCGTCTTTCTCAGCATGCTTTAGCTGAAAAACGTTTTAAAACACTGATTAGCTCAGGTAGAACCTTAAAAGAAATTGGCCTTAGGTCCTTTTCGGGGCTTTCTCGAGTTATTGCTGCCACCGCCAAAACTCGCTCTACACAATTAATTGCAGGTATTGCTCTGGGAAATAAATTTGCCAAGAGTTTAAACTTTGTAGGGCTCATGTCCTATACTCCAGATACAGGCTGTGCGGAGCTTGGGACTCATGATTGGACTAAGGTTGATGGCAAATGTGTTGCTGTGAGTGGATTAACTCCTGCTTATCTTAAATTTCTTGAAAAGACACCGAGTGATCGAGAGTGGGAGTTAAACCATGCCTTACTTAATACTTGTCCACTGACAAAAGATAATTTAGAAAAGAATGAAAATAATCTTTTTGAACAAGTTCAATGTCATTCAGATGGTGCACAATTACAGTTGAGTGAAGACAAGAAAATGTATGTAAAATTTAATGATCAGGGGAGAGTTTCGAGTATAGATTTTACTCATTTTGATTTGTTCTCAAGTATGCTAAATCATTCTCCAAGTAAACTTGTTTTCAATGATGATGGCTCAATTGCTAAGGAGTGTTATAAAACAGGTAGAGGTCGCGTGGAAACATGTAGTTCACAAAAAATTAATGAGCAGTTTCGAACAAAGCTTTCCTCTTTAAATTACAAAATTATGCAGGGCATTTCATGCTGTTTAGGTATTAAAGCAGACTTTAATCAAAAAATATCTTGTGTTCATTAGATGAATTTTTTAAAACATAGTTATGAATTTAATTTATCATCTTGTTAATAGATCAGCGTTGGATTTTCTGGGCAAAAAGGAGGATTATCTTCCCAAGTCTTTGAGTCAAGAAGGTTTTATTCATTTTTCAAATAAGGAGCAGCTTTTACAAACAGCTCATCGTTATTTTTTAGATAAAAAAGATCTTTGGGTTCTTGCTGTTGATGTCGATAAATTAAATGCAAAATTAGTATATGAAGATTTATTAGGAAGGGGAGAAGTGTTTCCTCATTTATACGGGCCGCTTAATTTAAGTGCGGTTTATGCTATAAATAAGCTTATAAAAGAAGATGATTGTTTTGTTCTTGATGAGACGAAATGGAAGTTCAATTGCCTTTAATTATTTTTATCATTTTTTTGTGTGTCCTTGTTGGATTTTTATTGGCTTTTTGGTTCTATCGAAAGTTTTTGTACCAAAAAACAAAATTATTATCTTCAGGGCAGTTTGAAAAAAAATCCCAAGATTGTTCATATGAGTTTATTGATTATGAAACTTTCTTAACTCTTGTAAAGAAAAGCGAAAGAAAAAACCAAGACAATTTATTCAAAGATTTTTCTCATATTTATCTTGTTCATGGAACTTTTGTCGGAGATGATCCCTTTCACATCCTGGGAATCTTAAGGAAAGCCTTTCCTAAATTAAGTGAAAATTATTTAAACTTTATTAGAAAACAAACCAAGTTTGGACAAAATCTTATTGCCAGGGATTTAGGAAACTTTATCAAACAGCATATCGATCTTTTGGAGGAGTTGACTCAAAATAAGTCTTTTATTCATAACTTTACTTGGTCATCAGGCAATCATCATTATGCACGTGCTAAAGCAATGTTTCGTCTTATGAGAGATATAGCGACAAGAGCGAAAAAAGGTCAAAAAATTTTACTTATAGGCCATAGTCATGCAGGACAAATTTTTGCATTATTTAGTTTATTTTTAAATAATAAAGAGTTTAGAGATGTTCTTGTCAGTTTGTTTGCTCAGGAAGAGAATATTGAGGAGCTGCTTTATTTTGTTAAAGATCTGAAGGACTATGATTATGTCTTTGTCACATTAGGAACCCCTTCGCGTTATCAATGGCAACTCACACCCAATATGCAGCTTCTTCATTTCATTAATCATCGTGGAGAAGGAGTTTTAGGTGGAAAGTCTTGGGGAGCTGCTTTTACCAAAAGCGGTGATTATATACAACAATGGGCCGTCGCAGGGTCTGATATGAAGTCTCCTATTGCGAGTGAGCATAGAATTAATTTACAATTAGATGAATACTTAGGTGTTGGTACAAGCTTAGAACAGTTGAGAAGAAATCTTGTGAAGCGGCAACGCTTACATAATGTTGGTCACCATTATTTAGTTGACTATGGAGATAATGGGAAAATACCTAACTTTTTGCAAACGATTTTTGGGCATGCTGTTTATACAAAGATGAGTTTTTTAAATTTTCACCTTATTTTAATTAAGAAGTTTTTAGGGAAACTGTGATTGTTGATATAAATGAATATTTAAAACTACCACTCAATGAGTTAAAACTTTATTTAGCTCGTCCAGAATTTTATAAGTTATATTTTGATGTTTGCGAGCAAAACCATGGGCACTTAATGGATAAACTTTTGGGCTTAGACAGTTTAGTGAATGAAAAATTATTAGTAAAAAATAGCGAGCATAAAAAAGGGCCAAAAAGATGGATCGGCTTATCTCCACAGACTTTACAGGCACCTTATCACGAAATGTATGATTTTTTTTCTTTATTAAAAGAAGAAAAAATTGCAAGAGTGATTGATTTTGGAGCGGGTTATGGAAGATTGGCGTTACTGACTCATGCTTTCTTTCCAGATGCTGAATTTATCGGCCTGGAAGCCATTGAAGCGAGAGTTCAATTGGGAAGAAAGATGTTGCAGCAGTTTGAGTTAGACGATAAAGCAAGCCTTGTTTTGCAAGATTTATTACAATGGAATTTTAAAGCTAAGAAATATGATTTATACTTTATTTACGACTTTAGCGATGTCGTTAGTATAAAAAATTTTTTAGAAATTATTAAAGAGAAATTTGTGTCGGAAGATTGTTTTATCGTGGCTCGTGGAAAAGCAGTTCGCTCTTTAATTCAAAATAAATACAGAGAGTTTTGGGCCTTACATGGGGTCTATCATTCAGATAATTGGAGTCTTTATTGTTCGTTTAAGGATATCTAACTTCTTGAAAAGACATGGCCCTTAGGGAAGTCTAAACTTAATATTCTCTAAATTCTTTTTTGTTATGCTATGATATAACCAGCGAGGTGCAAAGTGAAAACAAGAGTAATTTTTGTCGATGATGAAGAGTCAATTCACACAATTATTAATTTAATGTTTAGTGATGAAGTGGATAATGAAGAGCTTGAGTTAATGAACTTTATGGATGGGGATGAATGTCTTAGCTATCTTCAGCAAAATCTTAAAGATCAAGAGAGAACTATCATTTTTAGTGATATTAATATGCCCAAGATGGATGGTATAAGTTTGGCCTCTGAAGTTACTAAGTTTTTGCCGCAATTGGATTTTAATTTTATTAGCGCATATGTCGACTTTGATGAAAAGTTAAGGCAAGCCGGTTTGCAAAATTTAAAACTTTTTACCAAACCAGTAGAGTTTGATGAAATCAGAGAGCATATTTATCGTTTTGTAGGTTGTTCTGAGCAAAATGTTTAGAGTCATTATATTGGCTTTCGTTTAAAAAAGATTTTTAACCGACTGACTACGCTGATGATAAATCAAAGCCTAAACGTTTTAAATAAATCTGATTGTAAAAATAAATAAAGATCTCAAGATGCCCCTGCAA
>LULF01000094.1_pt1 | contig 29745 bp, 25 predicted proteins | sample 728221 | NCBI WGS metagenome assembly LULF01 (sample SAMN03860296, study PRJNA289734) | marine metagenome | biome: seawater column; feature: ocean; material: water; isolation source: Red Sea water column Station 169 - depth 500m | place: Saudi Arabia: Red Sea | collected 2011-10-15 | depth 500 m | reverse complement strand
GGCCATACCAAACATTTGTGCCTGACGCTTTTTAGTTTTTTGAGTTAACTGTGGCCACGTATTAGTATTAACTTTAATATTGATTCCAATATCTTTCATAGACTTAGAGAAGAATTCAGACATCTGTCTTGAGACGGTTGTCGCTGTTGTCTCATAATTAATCGTTGGTAAGCCTTTTCCTTCCGGATATCCTGCTTCGGCCAATAATTTTTTCGCTTTTTCTAAATCATATTCATGATAAGGATTTTCATAATCTTCTTGGTAACCACCAATCCCTGGGGGAATGATCGTTTGCGCCTGAATTGCAGTATTATTATAAAATAATTTATTGGCCTCAACTCTATTATAAGCTAGATTCATTGCCTGTCTTAACTTCACATTATCCTTAAAAAGAGGATCGTCGTGATTAAAGGCTATATAAGTGATATCTAAGTCTGGAGTAATTTCTAAAGAAATTCCTCTTTTAGCAAAAGCATCAGTAATTCCTTTATCTGGTAAAACAACTTCATTAAAATCATCTTTTGGTATTGCAGAAAAATCAGCTTCTCCGTTTTTAAATTTCAAAAAGCTCGTAGAAGACTCTGTAATAATATTAACTTTAATTTTATCTACTAAAGGCAGTTTCTTACCTGCATATTTTAGCAATCCTTTCTTCTTGTCCGCCTCAGAACCTTCAGTAGGATATCTCACATCTCTATAATTAGGATTTTTTGTATATTCAATTGTATTAGACTGAGTATAAACTCCTGTCATAAAAGCACCCGTACCAACCGGATTATTTAAAAATTCTTCACCATACATTTCAACGGCTTCTCTTGGAACGGCAAAAGTGTAAACCATCGCTAAAGAATAAAGAAATTGTGGATATTTTGTCGTCAGTTTAAACTGTAATGTATAGTCATCTAATGCTTGAAGACCTTCTACTTTATCATCATAATTAGCTGGCTTTCCATTATATTTTTCTCTCCACTCATTTAAACCTGCAATTTTCCCATCTAATAACCACCAACCTGTTGAATTATTATTGAGGTCAGCCATTCTTTTAATAGAATAAACAAAATCTTGAGCCTTTAATTCACGTCCCTTTCCTCCTGGAAAGCATTTATTATCGTGAAACATGACACCTTTTTTAATTTTAAAAGTATAAGTAAGTTCATCATCAGAAACAGTAGGCATAGCTTCGGCTAAGTTTGGAATCAGCTCGTAAGGGCGTTTCAAATAATGATATTCTAAAAGTCCTTCATAAACTCTTGCGATTTCATTACTCGAATAAGTATCGCCAGCATTAACCGGATCTAGTCCTTTAACTTTAGCGCTAACATTAATCTGTAAAACTTTCTCTTTAAAATTTTGTTTTTTTGTACAACTAGTAAACAAAACCATAAAGGCCATTACAAAACTTAAACCGAATTTGTACATATATGCTTCCCCTTTTTTGTCGAACTATTTTAACTAGTTAAATGTTCTATAAAATTTGACTAGTTCTGACAACTAGTGCGCTTTGGCACTAATTACGCAAAGTAGCAAAAAATCTTACATCATTTAAAACAATTTTTGACGACCAGATCCATTTTATAAGTCTGATCGTTTAAGTCGTGATAACTTACACTGATTAAACCAAAGTGGCTATTAGAAACTAAATTAGAAAACTTTGCTGTCATTCTCATTTTTCTGCTCACTGCAACAATATTTTTTCTACTCACCTTCCATTTAAAATCAGTTCTTTGAGTTTGTCTTTGGGTTTTCAATTCAATAACTTCATTTAATAATTTTCCGACCCCATGTGTAAAAACCTCTAAACTTTGGGGATTAATTTCTGAATTTTCTTTTAAGATCTTCTCTTCAATTGAACTTTCAAAACGAACACGTCCTTCTTCACTCCAGTCAATTTTAAAAGTTTCTGTTTTATGCATGGGAAAACTCAAAGCAAGAATCCAGTTAGCATGCTTTTCATCAAGAGCACTTTCATAAGAAAAAATATATTTTCTCTCTTTAATAAAAAGACGACCCTTTCCTGCCGTATTTAAACAAACTTTTTTAACGGCCTGTCGGAGATCTCCAGCTAAATAATGAGTTTTAAATAAAGAACAACTTGATAAAAAAAAGAGAAAGATAATGTTTTTCATACGCCACATCATCTCTTTAAGAAAACAAAATTACAACTTAATTCATTTTGATCAGATGAAAACTTGCTGGGACTCTTTCTTGTTCCAGCTCTTTTAAAGCCTCATATAATTCTTTTCGCTCTGATTCGTTATTGGTAGAAGCAAGTGCCTTTTGAAGATATTCTTTTGCTTTTTTAAAATTCTTTAAATTAGAAAAGACAACGGCCAAGTGCTTATTAATAGAAAGATCGTCTGGCACTAATTTGATCGCCACTTTTAACTCTTTTAAAGCCTTTTTTAAATTCCCTTTCTTATAATAATACCAGCCTAAAGAATCTCTAATATAACCATCTTTAGGACTTAACTTAATCGCTTTTTGAATATATTCATAAGCAATATCTAGCTTTTCATTTCTTTCTAATAAGGAATATCCTAAAAAATTCCATGCGTGGGCATTATTGGGATCTTTATCCAAGACCTCTTCAATAAGCTCGGTAGCCTTTGAATATTCTTCTTCCTTTTCAAAAAGAGCCGCTAAATAAAAACGATGTTCATCATTAAAAGTTTGTTCATTTTTAACCTCTTCTAACACATCGATAGCTTCATCATGTTCTTCCAGACTCTCAAAATAAGAAGCTTTAACCACGCTAAAGTCGACTTTAAAAGCAACAATTTCTTTAATTTTCTTATTAATATAAGCTAAAAACTTATCATGACCAGGACCATTTTCTTTTTCTTCTAAATATTCATTTTTAGCAAGTAACGATAACATTTGCGCTATTTGAAATGAACTATCTTGATAAAGGCCACTCGTCTTAGCGATCTTTCCATAATAATCGATAGAGTTATCATAGTCCTGAATCTCTTGATAAATTCCCCCTAAATAATAAAGAATTTTATCGTTATCTGGAGCAAACTCTAATAAACCTTTAAAGATACTGATTGCCTTATCGTATTGTTTAGCATCTTTATACAAAATCCCAAGCTTAACCTTAAGGTTTAAGTTATCTGGCTCATAATCACTTAAGCGTTCTGCATATTCAATAACTTCCTTAAACTTTTCTTGAGTAAACATCAATTGGACTAAACGAGATAAAATTAATGTATCATTAGGATTTTTCCTAAGATATTTTTTATAAATCTTTAAAGCTTTTGTTTCATGACCTAATTCTTCATTTATCAAGCCTAAGGCCATAACCGCTTGAGAGAAGTTTTTCTCTTCTTTAAGCGCTCTTTGGAAGTAAGTTTTCGCTGTTTTATAATATTTTTTATCAACGTAAATTTTGCCAATATAATAATTATAAATCCCCTTACCAGGATCTCTTTTATTACAGTTTTTTAAGAGCTTTGCCGCTCGTTTTGTTTTCTTTTCCAAAGCATAAGACTTTGCTAAAAAGATACAAGCTTCTTCATTTTTTTTATGGATACTAATAAGCCGCTTATATACGTTTCGTGACTTCTCTACTTGTCCTAGACTGGAATAAACCCCTCCTAGCACCAAACCAACTTTTAAGTCTTTTCTCTTTGAAGCCTTAAAAACTTCTTCGAGAATTTTCAATGAAGCTTCAATTTCTCCAGTCCTAATCAGACTGATAGCATATTTTTGTTTTACAAAATAATCTTTTGGGGCCAATTTTACGAGGTGCTTAAAAATAAGGTTTGCCGTTTGATAGTCCCCTTCCATTAATGCTGCAGAAGCTTTTAAGTACATATCACTGGCCAAAAATCGAACCTTATCTGGCCCAGAAGCTTTAGCCGCAACAGAAAGTTCTTCCAGCCTTTTCGAAACACGATCAATCGTTTTTTGGTTCAATTCTTCAATTTGCTTTTGACTCAGATGCTTTTGCGCTGAAACCTCTTTTTTCTTAGGGGTTTGAGCACAACTTGATAACCAAAGCGCAAGAGATATAAAGGTTAAAATTCGCAAATTAAAGTTTAGTTTCTTCATTTAAGCTTCCTAAAAATAACAACATTTTAGGTGTTTAACACCCTTTAACCCTATCGGGAGGGAACAAAAAAAATTTATGAAAAACCCTGTAATAGGTTATAAATGGCACTGTTTTCCCTAAATAATTTTTAATTAGACAAGGAACAATAAGTAAAAAATACTTATTTTCGCTAAATTTTCGCAATATTTCATTTTTTTTGACTAAGCGGGTTGACTTTTTTTGTAATTGCCGTGTATGTAGGTTTCACAAATTTAGATGTGCTACACGTTATTCTTACGTAAGTACAAAATATTTGATAAAAATGCTCCTTAGAATACTTTGGTATGATAAGGACGAAAAAAAATAGGGGAACACCAAATGAAAGACGTTAGAATTATTAAAAGGTACCAAAACAGAAAACTTTACGACACTTTTCAATCTTGTTACGTAACTCTTGAAGAAATTGCTCAAATCATCAGAGAAGGTAATGAGATACAAGTTATCGACAATAAAACTAAAAAAGACATTACATACACAACTCAACTTCAACTTCTTGCTGACCAAGAAAGAAAGTCACTTAAGCCTGGTGATACAGAACTTCTTAAAAGAGTTATCAGAGCTGAAGAAGGAACTCTTACTGGATATATCAGAGGCTTAGAAGCTCAATTGAATCTTAACTTTCCAACTTCAATTGCTGAAGATAACGAAGCTGCTGCTGAAAAGAAAGAAGAGTCTTCAATGCCTGCTTTTATGAATAACAATAGTGTTAATCTTAATAGCATGGAAACAAACACAACAACTTTAAACTAGTATCTTAAATAAAAAGTAATAATAAGTTTATTATGAAAAAAAATATATTTTTAAAACTCATGGCCTTTATCGCCATGAGTTTTTTATTTATCACAACAGTTGCCTCTGCAAAAGAAAACTCTGAGTCAGAAAAAGAAGCCAGTAAAGCTGTAAGTGCCGCCAAAAGAGAAGTTCACAAACATGCTATTGGTTTTGGCCTTGGCCAAACTTTTCTGTTAGGAAACTTTGAAAAGAAAGGCGATAACAAAATTGCCGCCGACTTACTCTATACCTATACGGCGAGTTATTCTTTTGATTTGATGCTCAATGCCCACTATTCTGAACATGAATACAAAGGCAAAGCGGTAATCTTAAGAGGCTACACCATGAGTATCAAAGGGAGATCGTACGAGTTTGATGCCTTTTCACCTTTTGTTCTTGCTGGTTTAGGTTTTTATATGCCTCAAATAAAAAACTCAAGCGGTGAAACATCTGAAGCAAAATACACTTTTGGAATGAATGCTGGTGCAGGAGTTGATTTAAGACTTAATCAAAAAGTTGTAGCAGGAATTTTAGCTCAATACCACTTACCTTTTGAAATAAAGCAAGATGAAACAGAAAATATTCGTGGTTCGTATTTTAAACTTTTACTAACGATGATGTATTTGTTTTAATCATTCTTCCATGGATGATTTAAAACGTTTTTATTTATTTACGGGTAAAGGAGGGGTTGGTAAAACAACACTAGCTTTATCTTTTTGTAAGTTTTTAGAACAAAACCAAAAAAAATATCTCTACCTATATCTGTCCAATAGCAAAATCAATAAACCAAGTGAATCACATCTTAACACAGATGACTTGGCCAAAGAGCTTGGCCTTAACGTTTTATCACTTAATTTACAAGAATGTGCTAAAGGTTATATTACTAAAAAGCTAAAATCAGAAACGATTGCAAAATGGGTTGTCAAAACTCCTTTTTTCCAGTCACTTATTAATATGATTCCAGGTTTCTCCTATGTTATTTATTTAGGCCAGATCTTAGAAATGTTAATAGATGATCCTCAGTTAACGATTGTGCTTGACTCTCCTTCTTCTGGACACGCTTTGACCATGTTAGAAGCCACTAAAAACTTTAATCATATTTTTGAAAGTGGAGTTGTCTATCAAGACACTAAACTGATGCTAGAAACCTTAGAACAAAAAGACTTTACTAAAATTAATATTATTACCCTTCCTACCCTTTTAGCTGTTCATGAAGCAACTGAACTAGAAAAAGATATTAAGACGCTTTCAAACTATCAGACAGATATTTATTGCAATAATTGTCTTAACTCTTATCAAGATGAAGCTTTACCTGACTTTTTAAAAGAGAAAATTTATAATGAACAAGAGGCCCTAAAGGCCCTTGCGCCTAGAACACCTAAACAAATACCTTATTGTATGAATAACGCTTCCGCCCAAATTGTAAAAGACCTTGTACCTTCCGTGGAAAATTTAGTATAACACCAGCAAAAGAAGGATTATTGTGAGTTTAACAGCTAGGAAATTTGAAATTTTCAGTGGAACAGGCGGTGTCGGCAAAACAACTTTGGCCACCTCTAGGGCGATAACATTGGCCCAAGAAGGTCAAAAAGTTCTCCTCATTACTATTGATCCAGCGAAAAGATTGAGAGAGCTGCTTAATATCAAGCTAGAAGACGCTGGTAAGGTCCTGCCTATTCCTGATCCCTTTCAAAAAAATGAGCAATTAAAACTTTATGTCGAACTGATGGATCCAACGAGTACCTTTACAAGAGTGGCCCAGGCTAACAATTGTGAAGATGTACTCAATAATCGAATTTTAAATATCTTAACACGGCCTTATGGTGGCTTAAATGAAATACTGGCGATGGTAGAGCTCAACATGCAAATGCAGTCAAACCAATATGATGCCATTATTTTAGATACTCCCCCAGGTGGACATTTTTTAGACTTTTTAGATAGTGCTAATAGAATTCAAATTTTCTTTGATCAATCTTTTGTTGAGATTTTTCAATATCTTGGAAAAAAAATTGACCGTTCCAATACTATGAGCTTTGGAAAAAGAATTGTTAACAAAGTTGTTTCCTCCGGCGTCAAAACACTCCTATCTTATCTTAATAAAGTCACCGGTGATAAGTTTGTAGAAGACTTTGTTGATACAATTATTGCTATCTATAAAACAAAAGACTCTTTTTTAGGAGCGCTTAATCTTCAAAAAGAACTTAAAAACCATGATAATTCCAATTGGTTTTTAGTCACAAGTGTTGACCAAAATAAACTTAAAGAAGCTCTTGAGCTCAAAAAAAGTGCGAGTGAACTCATTAATGAAGACTCTTTCATTGTGCTTAATAAATGTATTCAAGATCAACTTGAAAGCTGGAGCCCGCAGAATGATAATCACCAACTCAACCAGCTCAAACAATCTCTTATTGAAAGGGAACTTAAATTAAAAAGTGGTTTAAAAAATAATTTCAAACAAGTTCTAGAATTTCCAGAAGTCTTTAGTCTCTCACCTATTGAACATGTAAAAGAGCTAAGTCAAACCTGGACAAAGATAACACCGAGGGAGAATTAAAATGGATAAATTTAAAAACACAAACATTATTTCGGCAATTGGAAATACTCCAATTATAAAACTCAATTCAGTCACAAAAGATATTGAATCAGAAATCTATGTGAAGCTTGAATATATGAATCCCGGAGGCTCTGTTAAGGACAGAATGGGAGTTTATATGTGCCAAAAAGCAGTTGAAAATGGTGACCTAAAGCCAGGAGGAACAATTGTTGAATGTACTTCTGGAAATACAGGTGTTGGAGTGGCGTTATTTGCTAATACTTATGGTTATAAATGTGTTTTTGTTATGGCCGACAAACAATCCCAAGAAAAAATTGATAATTTACGTGCCTATGGAGCTAAAGTGATCGTCTGCCCTACAGATGTTGAGCCAGATGATCCAAGAAGTTATTACTCTGTAGCTGCTGCTTTAGCAGAACTTCCCAACTCTTTTGTTTTAAATCAATATGCGAATAAAGCCAATACTCTCTGTCATTATGAACAAACTGGTCCTGAAATTTATGAACAAACAAATGCTGAGTTTGATACGTTTATGGCCTCAGTAGGTACAGGAGGGACCATATCTGGAGTGGGTAAATTTCTAAAAGAGAAAAAACCTTCCATGAAAGTTGTCGGCGTTGATTGTAAAGGTTCAATCTTGGCCCACTACAAAAAAACGGGAGAAATGGGTGAAGCTCATTCGTATGTTTTAGAGGGAATTGGAGAAGACTTTTTACCAGAAAATGTTAATTTTGATGTTATTGATGATTTTGTAGTCGTTGAAGATGAAGAATCATTTCAAATGACAAGAAGACTTTTAAGAGAAGAAGGAATCTATGCTGGGGGATCTTGTGGTTCTGCCGTCGTTGGGGCCATAAAATACGCAAAAAGTTTAAACAAGCCCGAAAAAATTCTTACGATTATGGTCGATTCCGGTAATCGTTATGCTTCAAAAATATATAATGATGAATGGATGCAATCACACGACTACAAAGTAGAAAACTCTAAAGATGCTCTTGATGAAAAGATTTTAAATATTATTGGTGACAACGGAAGGTTAGTATAATGAAAAATGAAATGAAATTTGCAACAAAGGCCATTCACAGTGGTGGAGAACCAGATAAAGAAACAGGGGCCATTATGCCTCCTATCTTTCAAACCTCAACTTATGTTCAATCAAGTCCAGGAAAGCATAAAGGTTATGAATATACGCGCTCCCATAATCCGACGAGAACTCGTCTAGAAGAAAATTTAGCGGCCTTAGAACAGGCAAAGTATGCTCTTGTCACTGCATCTGGGCTTAGTTGTATGAGCTTAATGATGCATGCTCTTCCAAAGGGCTCAAAAATTATCTGTGGGGATGATGTCTACGGAGGAACCTATAGATTATTTACTACAGTCTTTAGCCATTTACATGATTTTGAATTTATCGATACAACTGATCTCAAAGCAGTTGAAAAGGCCCTTAAAGAAAAACCTAAAATGATTTGGCTAGAAACTCCAACCAACCCTATGCTTAAAATTTCAGATATTAAGAAAATCTCTGAAATGGCCAAAAAGTATAAGGTGATGAGTGTCGTAGATAACACTTTTATGAGTCCTTACTTTCAAAATCCCCTAAGCTTGGGGGCAGATGTTGTCGTCCATTCAATGACAAAATACATCAATGGTCACAGTGATGTGGTTGGGGGTTGTATGATGACAAATAATAAAAAGTTTTACGATGCGGTATGGGTTTTACAAAACTCAATGGGCCCAAGCCAGTCTCCTTTTGACTCATGGTTAGTCCTCAGAGGAATAAAAACATTGGCCCTAAGAATGGAAGCCCATCAAAAAAATGCTCTCAAAATTGCAAAATGGTTAGAAACTCATCCAAAGATAGACTCTGTTGTTTATCCTGGCTTGAAGTCACACCCTCAGTTTAAAATTGCCAAAAAACAAATGAGCGGCTTTGGGGGAATGATTACATTTTTTATTAAAGGGGGTCTTAAAGAGTCAAAGAAATTTCTTGAGAAAGTAAAGCTTTTTGCTCTCGCTGAAAGTCTTGGTGGAGTTGAATCCCTTATAGAACATCCTGCGATCATGACCCATGCCTCTGTGCCAAAAGAAATAAGAACGGAATTAGGAATTCACGATAACTTAATTCGACTTAGTGTTGGTATAGAAGATTGTGATGATCTGATTCAAGACCTTGAAGCGGCTTTAAAAAAGATTTAAACTTGACCTATTAAATTGATGATAGAGAAAACTCAAACTAAGCAACGAGCCTCTTTCGTGTTTTAAAAAGGGATTTCATTGAGGCGCTAGTGAGCAATTATGCTAGAAGTAAATAGTTTCAAATTTGAAATAAGCTTTTCTGTCCAGACATCTAGAAATTTAAAATAGTTACATCATAACAGCTTCTGTCTGTGAGTTTGAGTTTTCTCTTCTATCCCCACCGTAGTCGGGCGGTTAAAAAAAGATTTAAACGATAATTTTTTCAATAAATGATTTCAACATATCAAAAAGGCCAGCTCTGAAGCTGGCCTTTTTTTATTAATCTGAAAAAGAAAATAAAGAATCAATTTCTTTTAAATAAACACTTTTATCAATACTTAGTCTTATTCCTTCTTCATTTTGTAATTCAAAATACATAGTGTGGGGAATATCTCGCCTTAAAGGTTCATCCAACTGAATTCTTGCAATGTATTGATTATCAATATTTTTAATCATCTTAGAAAAAGGAAAATGATGAGTCGATATCGGCTTATCCTTGGCATATGAAAAGCTTGTTAACACAAATTCACCATAAATATCATTTCGATTCTCAAGATAATAATTTAAACGAACTTCAGCAATCAAAACATCAGGCTGACATTCATTATATTTATACTTAATATCTTTTATTCGAGGATGATACTGCGACTCCAACTCACTACTTAAAGACTTTTTATAATCGAAACTTCTCGTTGTATTTTGATGCTCACTTCCCCCCACAACAACTGAATCCAGGACAGGAGAAGTGAGCAAATAATTATAAGAAATATAAGGTGTCTCATATCCTCCACTTAGACGAGCAATCAATACTTGAGCAAAACCGACTTTATTCAGGTCTAATAAAATTTGTAACATATCCTTTAGTCGTGTTGATTTTTTAAGTTCATCTTGGACTTCAAGAATTTTATTCGCCATATCCTTCACCATAGTAAAATAACGATAGCAGCGATTCGGCTTATAGGCATCAATTCCAAGTCCATGCCCAACAATTCCCTGAAAATCGTTATATTTTGGCTCAAGATCTTCTGTGATTCCTAATTTATAAAACATATCTGCACAAGTTTTATATGTTCTGTCTTGGGTTCTAAACTTTGTGGCCAAGTCTGCATTTGGGTTTAAAACCGGTCTCGCTCTTAGCCATTTTGAATGATGCCGTTTAGAAAAAACATTCTGACTATCTTCTCCGAAAAAGAGTTTAGAGGCCTGTGCATAAATTTCTTCTTCAGAAACATTAACTAAGTGAGAAATCCCCTCAGCTGAAAGGTTAAGACTTGTGGCCAACTGAACTTTTTGTTTTCCCCCATCGGCTAAAGATGTGATGGTCTTTTGATGTTCTTCACTCAAACGTGCATTACTTATCATCATTAAATAATCTTTCAAATCAGTGGCTTGCTCAGCATCTAAATAAGCATTGGTATAAAAGCAATCTATTTTAAGATCCGCTCCATCTTTTAAAGGGATTTTTTGATTAACAATAATTCCTAATTTACATTCAAACTTTTTATCAATTTCAGATAGTCCTAAAAAACCAAGTTTAAATTCAGTTTCACGTTTTCTGAATTTTTGAGCTTCTGTATAATGTTGATCTTCATAATACACATGATCAATATTTTCGTGCTCTCTATCCTGAAAGTCTAAGACTTCAGGAAACTTTAAAACAAGATTATTATCAAACCCCTCACCACTTCTTAATACAGGTTGTTGTGCTTTTACACCATCCTTATACTCCGAGTAGTCAATTAATACACTCTCTTTATTTAAGTCAAACTTAGGCGTATAAGCAGAAAATAGGAATTTTTTAAAGAAACGAATTCCATCGACATGATTTAAGTCGATTTCAAAACGTTGAACTAGGCTTTCTTGGTTAAAATCACTTATATTCCACTTTCCAAAATTTAACTTAATGAATTTTAAAATTTTAGGTCTAATTTTATAAATTTCAATATCGTTTCCAGAAACAACTGTATCTGTAACTTCTGCGACAACTTTATTACCATACCCCTTCTTAAAAGTAAGAGTTCGGAAAACTCGATAATAACGAGAATAACTAGGACCAACAAATTGAAATAAATCAAAATCAATTCCCAGAGGAGTAATTCCATAATAACTTGTATGCTCAACAATATCTCCAATAGCTAAGTCCTGATTATTTTCAAAGAAAACCTCAGGATCTAATGGAATCCCCAACAAAGAATGAACCTTTAATGCTGCCAAAGGATCTTCTGCATATTTTCTTTGTTTTTCACTATCAGAAAAAAGATAAAGAGCACTTCCTATCTTTTGTGAAAAGAAATTCACTGTATCCTCATAAAACTTAGTCATAAAGTTCTTTTTACGAGTTGTACAAATTCCCTTATAAAACTCCTGCCCCCTCTGAGTGTCAAGATCAATTAGTTTCCGATAAATATCACAAGTTGATTCATTTTTTTGTCCAGAAATATGATCAGAAGAATGCACAAGATTCACCCCGGCGTTTGCCCCTGTAAAAAAGATGGACTCATCTGCTTGGGCCCTAAATTCAATATCAAGCTTATTTTGTACTTTAAAACTAAAAAAATCTTCTGCCGCGATTCGACCTGAATTAGGCTTAGGCAAATGACTTTTGATATTACGAGAAAACGTTAATTCCAAATCTAAATAGGGATTTAAATCGAACTCAATTTCGGGCTCAAGCTTTTCAAAAAGATCATCCTTTTTATTAAGCTGCCTAACAAATTCCCCTCTTACACCATTTCCAATGGAATCTCTCCAATATTCCATCCCCACATTACCCAAGACAACCTCTTCGCACGCCGGAGCCGCATTTAAGTGAAAACTGCACAGAGGTAAAACAAGTGTCAAAACTTTAGACGTAAAATTCATAATATTTCCTCAATAAATTCATACTATGAAATAAATTTGCAATTTTAATACCACTATCTGACTTTTACCCCAGAAGTAAGAAAAGAAGATTTGAGGAATAACTAGAAGCGCTTATCTTCCTGTATTTCAGTAAGACTTTCTTCTTGTGCTTTTTGTTGATCAAAATCGATACTATCTTGCTCGTGAGTAGATGGTTTTGTATTTCCCACGAGTTCAGACGACTCAGGCTTCGTTTTTTGTTGTAATGGCGCAGGTGTTGAAGTTTCAGAACGATGGATTTTTTGGGACGGTTCTTTATCGTCAAAAAGATTTATATTTTTCCCATATTTAGAAAAAAGAACACCTTGGCCTAAATATTTTTTTGCTAAAAGATAACTACAGTATACCTTTCCATGGGCTGTCTCTAATTTCTCTCTTTCACCTTGAGCAAAGATTAGTCCATAATCTTGCAACGTTTTATGCAACTCTTTCCAAGAAGAACAATAATCTGTCTCAACGGCTCCCTCGCATACACCGACTCTTTTAAAAACACTTTGATTACCAAACCTTGATTCTTTTATATGAATCGGTTCACGACAAATATCAATTAACCAACTTGTCTCCAAAATATTTTTATAGTGAACATCTATTATGCATCCCTCTTTTTTTATAGTTAAAACACTTCTTATTAACCCAAAAAATCGTTCTTCATTTTCGATGGATGTAACAAAATTAGCCTTTAAACACTCTTGTGAAGTATATCTTTGAGCATAGATCGTTGATGGAAGAACAAGAATAAGTATAAAAAAATAATTACATCTGAACCATGACATTTTCATCAACCTCCAAAATTACAGATGAAGCATCAAATGTTAAAAAGCCTGTTTGAGACTCTTTTCTTAACTGAAAATAAATTTCGTCTAACACATCTAAAGGCTTTATCCGTGAGTCACTGATTAACTCTTCTATAACAAAACCAGGTTTAATACGCTGCCAATTTTTTAAAAAGCCAGGCGAATTAAACAATAATCTCTCTCCCCTAGAAATAGTAAATTCAAAGCTTGCTTGTGCCAAAGAATCGGAAAAACTTCGACAGGAAGATATTTGATGAGAAAATTGAGAACTTAAGAACTGAAAATGGCCAAAATTATGACCTTCAACTTTTAAAGTATTCAAATCAATAATACATGTTAATAAGGAAAAATCTATTGGCTTATTTTTATTTTCGTTTAAGTGAGTCACTTGTTTCTTCATCTCACTAATAAACCATTCTTCAAGCTCACCACTAATTTCTTGCTTTTGCTTTAGTTTTGAAAATAAATCTAATAAACTACTTGATATGAGATAAGAAGAACTGGAACTCATGAGAATAAAAATTTTGTTTTCAAAAGAAAAAATATCAAAAAACTCACCACCAATATCTTCCCCCGCAGCATACTTACTATAAGCAGAAACTCCTTTAAACTCTTCTAATCTTTTAGGAGATTTTTCCTCATAAACTTTTTTGACTCTTAAGAGTTGAGACTCAACACCACTCATCGTATTTAGCAACTCATGGTTTAAAGTTAAAAGCTGAGACTTAAGCATAGCACTCTGGCGTAACATTTTTTCAAAATAAACAATTTGATTCTTTACTAAAGCTGTTGATGTTTTTTCACTTATAACACCAATGACTTTATCTAAATAATGATCAATTATTTTGTTTTCAGGATTATAAATAAGGATAGCGCCAACCTGTGACAATTTCAGCTGTTGAAGTTCGTTCATTTGAGCATATTCCTCAAGATGTATCATAACGAGTTCTGTATCAAAGCCTGAAGCGACTTCCAATGTCTCAAGATCGACTTTTACTTGACCTGTTTCATTAAGTTCAAATGATTGAAGCCACTGAGATATCCCACTATTTCTATCAACAATAATCAAAATACTACCCTCTAAATGATAACAAGCTTCATTCTACTGTTTATTTATCGGGAAAACAACCGATAAGAGCTATAACTTAAAATGCAAAAGGACAAATAATGGCGCCTCATCACTCCACTCAAACTCTGGATACTTCGACATCATTAAATCTTTATAAAAATATTGCAGCTAGTTTTCTTAAAGCCATTAAGGCCAAAGATCTAGACACATATGAACATTGTCTCCGTGTCCATCAGTATGCAACGGCTACAGGTAGGAAACTAGAATTAGATCAAAAGACACTCTTTGAACTTGAAATTGCAGCAGTCCTTCATGACATTGGAAAATTAGGAGTACCAGATCGTATTCTTAATAAGCCAACAAGATTGTGTGATGAAGAGTTTAGGTTGATCAAAACTCATCCTCAACAATCTTTTGATATTTTAAAAGAAATTCATGGATTTTATAATATCGCTCTAAGTATACGACATCATCATGAGCGTTACGATGGCAAAGGCTACCCTAATGCTTTACAGGGAGAACATATACCTTTACTTTCAAGAATTATAGCCATTTGTGATACTTTTGATTGTATGACTGCTCGAACAATTCACCAACTCCCCCTGAGTTTTGACAAGGCAGTAAAAGAACTCAAATCACTCAGTGGAGGGCAACTTGATAAAAACCTTTTAGAGAATTTTTTTCAAGTTCTCACAGAACAAAGTTATAAAAATATTCATTTTCAAACTGAAGAGTCTTTGAACCACGATTCTGTAGCGTAGAGACTAGAAACCGCCCCACTAAATTGATGATGAAGACTATTTCTCCATACAAAAATCTGTTTTAGCCACAGAGTCAATTTTTTCTTGCTGTAAAATCACACAGTCCATCGGATTATCTAATTTTAAATAAGGATAACATTCAACAGGAATAGAGCTTTTTTTATTCCATGAAAAATTCTTGCGACATTGAATAAACTCACTCATTTCAACACAGGCCCAATGCTTTCCTTCACAGTTATAAACCAAGGATTTCCCAACAGTTTCATAATGTGGAGCCGAAGCTGGTTGAACAACTTCTATTAATGCTTGTTCTTCTTTATTTTCCTGTAACTTACTTTCTAAGTCTGTTAAGAGTTGCTTTGTCATCTGAGTCGTTTCATCCTCTACAGCAACTTGCTCATCTGAAACTGTTTCATCAAATTGCACGTCGGCTTCAACAACTTCGGCTTCAGTTTCAGTATCAACGCTAGAATCTTCTTCACTAGGTGAATCAAATATTGGTTCTTCGACCCAATCCATTTTCTTGGTCTTAAGATTTTGTTTCGCCTGCTCGACAACTTTACTTATATCTTCAACTTGAGATAAATCACTATTCTTTGTCGGTTGCTCAGTCTCTTCTGATTCTGTTGGCTCCAAATCAGCTTGAGCTTGACCTTGGTCTTTTACATCATTTTCCTCGACAGTATTTTTCTGAGATTCACTCTCTTGCTGCGTTATCTCTTCAATAGGTGGAGACATGCTATCAAGTGCTTCACTTTCAGTTTTTTGTACCTTCTTTTCTTCCACTACGGTAGTCGACTTTTGCTCATTTTTTGGTTGTTCTTTTTTTTGAACTTTCTTAATTGGCTTTGATTTTGGAGCGGGACTTTTTGGTTCTTCTTCAAAATCAAGAAATAACAAAACACCTAAAGCCGCAATAATAATAAGGTGGATAGGTTTTAATTGCAGTTTACGTTTTGAAGTTTCTCCATCATTTTCTAAGTTAAAATCAATTTCTTCATCACTCGATTCTTGTTTTTTTACTTTATTAAGAATTTTCCCTAAAAAAGGTAATTTCTGATTAATGGCCCTTGTCGCAGTTCCTTGAGCTGGTTCATCTGAGTCAAAATCAATATTCGTTCCTGTCACATCTTCATCTGAAGTTGTGGCATCTTGCTTTTTTTTGATTGGTTTTTTTAATTTTGAAAATGCAGACTTAACTTTATTTTTAATATTCTCTTTTGTGATATCAGTACTCGTCTGAACCCCAGAGGTCGCCGTTTGATCATATTCTTCAATATGAACACCACTCTCTGTCTCCTGCTCAGATTCCCAATCTTCATTATCAATTTCATCTGTTTTATCTGAGTCAGAAATACAGCACCTCATTCACTTTTAATCATAATCTCTTGTCTATAATAATCTAAAACTCTATAATATAGTATAAACAGCTTTTACAATTTTTTAAATATATTTCAGGTATAAAATATGACCAATACTCCCTCAGAAGGTGTCATAAAATTCAAGTTCAACCTTAAAATGACAGCTTCACTGGAAGAAAAACTCTTTATTGACCTTGAAAAGTGGCGGGCCATTCTTTTTAAGATGAATCTCATCGGTGAATACCCCATTGAAAAAGTTGGGTATGGAAATCTCTCTAAAAGATTAACTCAAGCGACGAATGAATTTATCATCACTGGAACCCAAACTGGAAAATATCCTCATTTAACGGGAAAAGAGTATACAAAAGTCACAAAGGCAGATCTTCATAAAATGAGTGTTGAGGCTAAAGGCCCAATAGCTCCATCTAGTGAGTCCTTAACTCACTACGCTATTTATCATAGCTGTCCGGATATTCATGTGGTTTTTCATGTCCATCATAATCAATTATGGAATTATATGCTCAAAAATAACTATCCCGCGACATCTAAAGATATTAACTATGGCACCCATGAAATGGCCCAAGAAGCTCAAAGATGTATTGGTAAAAACAAGCAAGGGATTTTTGTAATGTCAGGTCACCAAGATGGGATTATAGCCTACGGAAGGTCAGCCGAAGAAGCTGGTAAAATTATTTTAGAAACTTTAAAACAAAGTCGAGATTAATTTTTTCAATTCGAGCTCAGATGGCGCAACGGCTGCATAAACATAAAACAAATTATCCATTGGAGAAAGTAGCGTTAAGGAGTCATGGTCTTGGGGACTTTCTTTTCTATTTCTCGTTAAAACAAGAGCAAAATAGTCCTGTTCTTTGAAATATTTTTGTTGCAGCTGATAAGCAATATAACCCATCGTTTTTCGCATATTAAATTCACAGATTGGAAAAAGAAAAATCTGTTCATTTTTTTGATAAAGAAATGAATCAAGAGAAAACACACCTTTAAAATCAGATAACATTTTTATAATTTCACTTTGAACATCTTGGTATTTTTTTTCAAACTCTTTATTCAGCTTAAAGTCTTTAGAAATCATGGTGCCACGATACTGAAAATGATCATCAACAATATTCTCATAAACCTTTACCGCTTTTCCATTTTTTATTAAGGTAGAAAAATCGAGAACTCTTTGATAAATTTCTTCTTCAATTAACACTTCATTATTGTCCAATAATTTTTCTAATCGAATCTTATCCCGGGGAAAAATATAATGTCCTCTCCCACTAGAGTTCTTAGCAAATTTATATAATTTATTTTCTTTTAAATTTTCTTTTTTTTGAATAAGTGAAAAATTATTCTCCAATAAACCATGCCTTTGAAGAATCTGGTAAGCTTCAAGCTTAGATTGATAGACTTTAAGTATATCCGTTTGAGTGTAGGGACTACACCAAGGTTTTATAAGAAAATCTCGATTATTTGTTGTTTTAAAATCTTTTTGAGTAAATTTTTTTAAAAATTCTTTATAAGATTTTGAATAAGTTTTATGGGTAAATATTGTTTTATCAGGATCTAAAAAATGAATGAGATATTCAAATTCTTGATTTTCTCTCGTGGAAATGAAAGGAAGTTTTTGGGATGAGAAAAGCCTTTTTTCAAAGTCAGCATCAAAAAGCCAAGCTACTTTTTCCATTCTTTTCTCTTTGTTATAGCAAAATTATCATCAAAATGTTTTATTTTTTGAATAAAATCTTCATCCATTTTTGCTTTTTTTCGAACATGTTCAATGAAGTTCTTTCCCTTGGCACGAGCAGGTGTTAAAGGATAAGGTAATAATTCGTTATAATAATTCCATAGGCTCTTATCTTCTTTCCACTTGTTTAAAAAATGAACACCAAAACCCACATGAGAAATCTCATCTTTTAAAACCGTTGCTAAAATATCTGCTGTTTTCTTATCTCCTAGCTCCAAAAAAACATTTTGATAAAAAAAAGCAAAATCTAAGTTTGCCGCTTCAAATGTAAGCGCCATAACACTTAAATAAGAAGCCGGTGTTTTAAGCTTAGGCATATATTTCCAAAAAAAGTCATTCAGCTTAAAGTCTCCAAACTCATACCCTAATTCATTTAAACGCTCAACATAAAGCTTTAGATGTTTTTGTTCATCCACAAGAGAGCTTATCACCCCTTGCTTGAATTTTTTTAACTCCGGAGTATGATGAGGATAAATTAAAAGTGCACAGGCCATCATCTCGATGGCCAATAATTCATGATTAGCAAAACTATGTAAAGCAATGGCCTTTTTTTCAAGCTCATGAAAATGCCCCTTAGGAAATTTTATATTTTCGGGCGAAATTTGAAGTTTATGACCTCTTCCTGGAGTTTTAGGAAGGGCCAGGACACAAGACTCATCAAAGTCAATTTTTTCAGGTAAGTCCAGAATTTTATCTGAGAATTTTTCACCATAGAGTATTTGTTTTGCGTATTCACTTAAAAGCATTTTGAGTCTCTAGCCCCGTTTAAATGCTGACGATTTATTCTTCGTTGGTTTCTTTTTAGAACTTCGTTTTTTGTTCTTTCCTTTGAATCGATCAGCAGATGATGAAGATCTTTTCTTATTTGAACCTTTTTGAGAATTATTTTTCGATCCCTTATACCTATTTCTTGAACCAGATCCGCCACGCCCTCGTCTTCTTTGACTAAAGCAGGTCTCACAAATATTAAAACGAAAATCATCATCCAATTTAACACCACAAGAAGAACATTTCTTAGATGTTTTTTCAGATAATAATTGATTGAGTTTTTCTATTGCCATCGATTTATTGTGATTGAGCGCTTCAAGATCAAAGCTAAAATAATTATTTTCAAAGTGGCGGGCCAGCCATTGATAAAGCTCAACACATTTTATGGCCGTTTCTAAATAATCGATATCATCAGACTCAGAGTCAATATCTTCATTTAAAATTGTTTTCTTTCCGACATAATGATTTAAAATCCAGATATAATATTGAACGTGTTCAATCAATCCTTGATTGACAGGAGCACAGGCAAAACCAAAGATCTCTGCATCCGACAAAGAATCCATCGTATCGGCCTCTTCAACCATTTCAGCTAACTCAATCATCTCTTTTAAGTCAACACAATAAAAAGGTTTTTCAAAATTCATTGTATTAAAAAGTCTTAAAAACTCAGACAAGCTAAGAGTTTTTAAGTTATTTTCTTCTAAGGCCATATTCACAGACCTAAATATTTCAAGATCTGGGCCCACCATAGCGAGTTCTTTTTGTTCTAAATCGTAGGATAAAGCATCACGAATAGTTTCAATTCCATCATCAACTTTTGTAAGTGTTGTGACAAACCCCTCAGGAAAACGCTGAAAGCGCCCTGCTCTTCCAGCTATTTGCTTAAGTTCAGAGTGAGTTAAAGGATGCTCTTTATTATTAAAAAACTTAGATGTGGCCGAAAAAACAATACGTTTGACCGGAAGGTTCATTCCCATAGCGATGGCATCAGTGGCCACCATTATATCGGTTTCACCTTCATCAAACTTTCTGGCCTGCTCTCTTCTCACTTCAGGGCTCAACCTTCCATAAACAATAGAAACTTTAAAATCTAAATTTTCAAGATCTCTTTTATACTTCAAAGCATTTCTACGTGAGAATACAATTAGAGTATCATTTTTTTCCATATCAATAAGCTTGATAGGATGAGGCATGACAGATAAAGAGGTTTTTCTTTCATAATTAAAAACCTCTAGAGTATCTCCTGTTAATTTAAGTATCTTCTCAACTAATTCAAAAACCGAATGATCTCCACATAGATGGATTTCTTCAGCATCAGAGTTAACTAAGGCCCTTGTCCAGGCCCACCCTCTTTGTGGGTCAGTAATCATTTGAATTTCATCAATCACAACACATTCAAAACTTTGATTGAGTTTGGCCATCTCAATAGTTGAAGAAAAATGACTTGCCCCTTCCACTTCGATAACTTCTTCACCTGTCAGTAAAGTTGTTGCGACACCTTTATCATTAAGAGTATCGTAAAGCTCACTTGCCAATAACCTTAAAGGAGCTAAATAGCATCCATTTTTAGACTTACTTAATGCTTCAATAGCATTATAAGTTTTTCCAGAATTGGTCGGGCCCATATGATAGAAAATTTTTCTTTTGCGTCTTCTTGCTGGGGAGTGCACCCAAAATTGACCTAAATATTCACGTAAGATAGAAGCCGAAATATCTTTTCTCTTTAAGGCCAAAACTGATTTAAGCAGTTTTAAAAACTCCCTTTTGAGCATTTTTTCTGGCTTCCAAATTCCGATGCCTAATTGGGTAAAAAAGCGATCGTATTCATTATCACTAATAAGATCTGCAGCATGTCCTTCTTCACTTAAAATTCCGTTAAAAAAGCTAATCAGGCGTTGGCGATAAATGAGTCCAACCTCAGAGCTAGGTCCTAATTTTCTTTTGAAATGAGCTTTAACATCCGAGTCTAATTTATTTAACGAGCCTCTCTTAAGCCTGTACTTAACTTGATTAATACCTTTTTCTAATTCTTTTCTGAGCTTGGAAATATAATGACTAATATAAGGAATATCTTTATCAACGATAAAATCTTCTAAAGAGCTTTCCGCTTTATCAATGGTTTCAACTTGATTTTGATAAACATATTCTCTAACCTTCGCGCGATAATCTGCAATACATTTAACACACTGACAGCTTAAAGTATTATGTTTGATCTCCAAAGAAAACGTTTCCAATAACAAGTGTTGTGTTTCTTGGTGGTGATGTTTTATTTGAGAAATCCAATCTTGAAAAGAGAGAACGTAATTGTCTAATAATTGCTTATCAATTTTATGATCAACCGGCAGAGGAAACTCTTCACTGTCAGGAAACAAATAATCATCAGACAAACAGGTTTGCACAATATTATCTCGAGTAAAAATCAGCTTGAATTTACCGAAGTTTTTTTCAAAGATTGATTCTAAGGAAGGATGATCAGAAAAAAGCCTTAGAGAATCTAAGGCCATTATTTTTAAATTTTCTAAGATAAGCTTAGCTTCCTCTAGAGAACGAAAATCTTCATCATCCTCATCAATATGAGTTTTGATAAAAACTTTTCTCGTGGCTTCTAAACTCTCCTCAATTTCTTCAAATAACTTTGCTATTTCCAATTAATCGTCTTTTTATTTTCCCATTTCAACTAAATAAGCTACACCCAAACGAGCAAACTTTTCAGCATGATCTGCTGTACCGCCAGATCCATTTACATCAATAGTATCTCTTTTCGTATGGATATGGCCATTACTATCTCTCATCGTTGATTCAAAAGGCATCGATGCTGGAAAACCTGCATTATGCCATGATGCGTGATCAGAACAACCATAACCACATTTTGAATAGCCCCAACTTACACCCTCTACATATTTATCAATCAAAGCTCCCATAAACTTATTTTGAGCTTGATTAGTATAGTCAGTCATAAAAACGATATCTAAATCTTCAGTTCCCTTATGATTAGTCATATCAAATTGAACAACTGATGCCACATTTTTTCCTTGATCCTTATATTCATTAGCAATGGCCTTAGAACCTAAAAGCCCTACTTCTTCTGCAGCATAGGCCATAAACTGAATTGTTCTCGACGGTTGATAACCAGACTCCATCATAACTCGAATGACTTCAGTTATAGTAGCAATTCCAGAGGCATTATCATCAGCACCAGGTGCTCTGGCCCTCTCACGACCCCACCAACCTGCAATTGAATCTGCATGGCCTCCAATAATTACAATCTCATCTTTTTTTGACGTTCCTTCAATAGTCATAATTAAAGAAGGTTGTGGCCAACGAGAATGTTTATAATATTCGACTCTTACATCATTTCTGGCCGCAGCAAGCTTTTCCCATTTTGTTTTAATATAAGCTTGTGAATCAACACCAGACTGAGACTTATAATAACGGTTTTGAAACTTAGAAAGCTCAAGAATCATATCGCGAATTGGAAACTCTTTAACCATACTCACTAATTTTGTCGCTTTCTGTTCTTGATCGATAGTAAAATCGGCAAAAGGTAAGTTTTTAGCTTTTTGTCTGATTCCTTCTAAAGCTAAAACTTCCATCGCCTCAGCTTTTGAATCATGAACAATAAATCCACCACAACGATTAAACTTCTCATGCATAAGATGAGATAAACTTTCAATCTCCGACTTTTTTACTTTCATGACAGTAATGCCAGAACTTTGCTTAAGTGCCTTAGGGGCATTTAAAGATTTTTGACTAGATAAAACGGCATCAGAACCAATTGTAATATAGACTTCATCTTCTACTGTAGCGTATGCGTTGATTCCTAAAATACATAAAATCATCCATAATTTATTCATAAAAACTTCCTTTGTTTTCGTATCCCTTAAGTTAATCACAATCTCTTAAGTTAGAAAACAAACTTCATCTGACAGTATATTTTTTAAACAATATTCCGATACTTAGTTTATGAATAAAAAAATATCAGAATTTGTCGACTCCTTATTAAGTAATAGCAACAAAAAACTAGTGCTTAAAACACTTGAAAAACTGTTTAACTCGGGAATTCCTTTTAACTTACCTCATAAATTTAAATTTATTGAGTTGTCCCAGCAGCAAACAATTATTGAACTCCCTTTTATTAAAAAAAATAAAAATCATCTCGGTGGTCAACATGCTTGTGCCATTGCGACTTTAGGGGAATACCCTGCGGGACTTTCAATCATTAAATTTTTTGGAAGTTCAAGCTATCGCATCATTCTCAAAGAGCTTCATACTCATTATTTTCAACAAGGTAGAGGTAAGCTTCAAGGAAGAGTTGATGTTCAAAAATATAATTTTAAAGAATTTAAAGAGCAATTAGATTCTCACACATCTGTAGATATCACCCTTACAACTGAAATCTATAATACCGATCAAGAGGTTATTGCTGAAGTCACAACGACTTGGCAATTAAAGCCTTGGACTAAAGTTACTTTTAAACATAATAACTAAAGTCCGGCCCAACGATAACTCGTCTGATCTTCTTCATAATATTGAGTTGCTTCTAACATAAACTCTGCAATAACTTGGTCTTCTGTTAGTTTTTGCTGTTGTCCTGGTAAAGTTAAATGACCTCGTAGGACATATATACTTAACACAACAAGTGAGAGAACAACTGCAAGTCCATATTGACTCTTTGTCTGCTGCCCTTTTTTTTCTTGTTGAATTCTTTTTTCAAGTTGAACCCATGTTTTTTGAGAATGATCAAGATCTTCTTTTTTAAGAAGATTTCGAATTTTTTGATCGTCCATCTTCTGCTCCATTTTTTTGATAAAAATCAATAAACTGCTCTTTGGCCTTATAAACTTTCGTTTTGACCGTATTAATATTTTGCTCACTTAGCTGAGCAATTTCTGCAAAGGTATAATTAAACTTATAATAAAGAATAAAAAACTCGCGTAAGTTTAAATCAATATTTAACACTGACTTTTCTACTAGATCTAAGACAGCATAAGAGTCAGATGCACTTTGTTCCTGGTAATTTTCATTAACTTCTGACTGCCATTGTTGTTTGCGATAAAAATCTTTAACTGTATTAATCGCAATTTTATAAATCCAAGTTTTAAAAGAAGACTCTTGCTTAAATTGAGAAAAAGATTTCCACGCCTTTAAATAAGTTTCCTGAACAAGGTCTTCCACCAATGATTTGTCCTTTAAATTCCAAAAAAGGATTTGCCGCACAAAGGGGTAAGTTTCTTGATAATAAACTTTAAAAGCTTCAAGAGGATCAAGTTTTTTTTGATCCTCTTGAAAAAATATTGATCGCCATTTTAAATTTTTAATCATTTTTTCTGCGATCTCGTCTTTTCATTCTTTTTTCATCCATTATCTCTTGAAACTTTTTTCTTTGCTCTAAGGTCAAGATCTCACGTACCGCCATCAATTTTTGAAATCTTTGCTCATCTCTTTGTTTGCGAAAAGAATTTATTTTTTCATGAACTGCTTTAAGCTCTGACTGAGGGGCGTTAGAGGCAAAAAGCTCCTTCATTTTCTGATGAAGTTCACGCACTTGTTTTTTTTCACTTCTGTCTTTTTTTCCTTTTGACTCTGCTCTGGCGGCTTTTAGTTTTTCTTTTTGAGCATCACTAAGATTAAGCTGCTTAAGTGCTTTCATCATGCCACCTCTTCTACCTTCGCCAGGCTTAGCGTAGCTAAAAGAGCTTAACATTAGAATAGCAAGAATAAGTGGGGTCATTTTTTTCATAACATATCTCCTAGGGTTTATTACCTATTTATTTAGACGTAAAAAACACTAAAATGGTTGTACTTTTTTTAAAGAATTATAGGATATCTTACAAAAACAAGAACTTACAAGATCTCTAGGACAAAATAATATAAGTTAAAAAAGAAAAGAAATACGCCAAGGCCAAAGTATAGGCCCCAAAGATCAAAGGCATTTTATAACTATTCGTCTCTTTTTTAATAACCCCAAAAGTAGCAATACATTGTGGAGCAAAAACAAACCACACGAGCAAGGCCAACAAAGTGGCCAGAGTATACTCGTCAGTCAGCGTATGGGATAAACTTCCAATAAAAGCTTCCTCTTCTACATCTTCCGCCTCTATAGCAAAGACAGTTCCCATAGCTGCAACTAAAACTTCTCTGGCAGCAAAGCTTGGAATTAAGGCGGTGGTAATTTTCCAATCAAAACCTAAAGGGCTAAAAATAGGTTCAAATGTTTTTCCAATTGTCGCCGCATAAGAATAATGAATCTGAGGAAGTTGCGCATTATCAGGGGCCTTAGGAAAGCTAACCAAAACCCAAATAATCATTGAAAGTACCAGAATAATACTTCCGGCTTTTTTAATAAAAATCCATCCTTTTTGCAAAGCGCCTCTTAAAACATTAACAATTCTCGGAGTCCTATAAGGAGGAAGCTCCATCATTAAATAACTCGGAGAAGTGGGAGCATAAGTCTTTCTTGCAATATACGCCACTGCAAACGCCGAAAGAATACCAAACATATAAAGTGCAAATAAAACCAGCCCAGGCAAACCTAAAAAGCCTAAAACTTTTGTATCGGGAACAATCGCTGCAATTAAAAGTGTATAAACGGGCAGTCTAGCAGAACAAGTCGTTAAGGGAGAAATCATAATTGTCAGCATTCGCTGAAAAGGATTTTCAATGATTCGGGCCGACATTATTCCAGGGATCGCACAGGCATGAGAAGAAAGAAGCGGAACAACTGACTTTCCAGGTAAACCGACCTTGCGCATAATATAATCTAAAAGAAACGCTGCCCGTCCTAAATAACCAAAGTCCTCCAGAAAATAAATAATCACAAAAAGAAAAACAATATGAGGAAGAAAAACTAAAATACCTCCCACACCAGCAATGACTCCATCAACAATTAACGATTTTAAATAACCGTCTGGCAAAATAGTCGTCACTTGCAAACTTAAAAACTCAAAAAAGCTCTCAATCATTCCCATAAACGGATCTGACCAAGAAAACAATAATTGAAAAATAGCGATTAAAGTCACTCCCAAAATAAGAGGTCCCCAAAAAGGGTGCAAAACAACCGAGTCGAGTTTTTCTGTAAAAGCGTCTTTTTTAATCTTTTTTAGAATAACTGCTTTCACCACTTCATCTACAAAATCTAATTTTTCTTTAATATAAGCCGGAGCTTTTATTTTCTTTTGATAATCTTTGGGAAGCTCTACTGTCTCATTTGTTTGGGCCGATAATTTTTTTACCGCCAGCAAAAGCTCTTGCATTCCTTTACCTTGAACAGCAACTGTAGGAATCACCGGAGCTCCTCCTAATTTTTTTGAAAGAACTTCTGTATCAATTTCTTGTCCACGATTTTTTGCCAGGTCGGCCATATTGAGTGCAATAACAAATTTTTGTCCAATTTCATTAAGTTGAGCCGCCAAATAAATTGATTTTTTTAAATTAGTCGCATCAATGACTAAAATAAAAACGCTGGCCTGCTCATCATTCACTTTTTTAAATAAATAATCTCTTGTGACTTTCTCATCTAAAGTCGAAACATCTAAGGTATAAACCCCAGGTAAATCAATTAAGTTAAAATCAAAATCATATCCAGATATTTTTCCTAGTTTTTTTTCAACTGTAATCCCCGGAAAATTGGCCACTCGTTGACGATTTTTAGTCAGTTCATTAAAAATAGATGATTTTCCTGAATTCGGAAGTCCAATTAAGCCCACTAATGACATACTATGATCCTAACGCTTTGATTTTGATTAAAGCAGCTTCTGCTTTAGTTAAAGCTAATTGTGAGTCTGAAATTTGAATAAGTAAGGGATCTTTAAATATTGGCGCACAGCGCTTAAGCATCACTTTTTCACCTGCGATAATACCTAGCTGATAATAGCGCGATCCTGCACGGGAAGAAGCCGTATCAACTTCTTCAATAATATACCACTGTCCTTTCTTTGCTTCGCTTAAAACCATGACCCACCAGTTTGATATGCATAACTTACAGTTGTGATATCAAACATTAGGCGTAAAGTCTATTATAACTTAAACAGACGCTTCGGGGGATTGTGACCGATTACGGGAAGTTAGCAGCAAATTCTCTTTGGTTGAATGAAAAATATGCTGAAGATTCTCCACCACATCTTCTTCTGTCGTCTGAATTTTTTCCTGGGTTTGATCCAATTGACGACTCAGACTCTTAACCTCATTTTCGCATAATTCTAGCTGCTGTCTTTCCCCTTGAGTATGCACCTTTTCTAGCTGATGTTGTCCATTATCAGAAACCATTTGGGCCTTACTCAAAATCAACTCTAAACTCGAAACTTTTTTGTCCAGCTCATCAGCATGTTCATTGAAATAATTAAGGCTATTATTGGCCTTATCAATAACACGATTGAGTTTTTCTAAACTTCCTACATCTTGATATTTTTTAATAAGTAATGTTAACTGAGAAATCTCATGGGCCAATTTCGCCTTAGATTCATACATCAAACTCTTCGTTTGTCTTAACTCATCCTTTGTGGCCTGAAAACGCGGCAAAGCACTACTTAATTCATAAGAAACATTTTTAAGAGTTTCAACTTTTGAAACACTTGAGCGGATACTTCCCATACTCACATTTAATATTTCAATGCTTTGTCTGCCTTTACGTTCCAATTCCTTACTATAAGTCGAAAGAGAAATAACAGCATTTTTAAACTGCTTAAGAGCATCAAAAGACTTTTTAGTATTTCCAAGTGCTTCCTGCATCTGAGAATTAAGCATTTCAGATAAAGATTTAAAGTTTTCTAACCTTTCATTTAAAGATTCAATCTCATCCAAAAAGTTTTCTCTTCTGCCACGAAAATGTTGATCTAAGTCCACAAACGATTGATAAACATCTTCTATATCTGCAATTTTAAACTCGCGCATAAGATCTTCATTTTCAATCTCCTCACCTTCAACTAAACGACTGAGACTGCGCCTTACAGGTGTCACCAAACTTTTAGCTTGATCTTGAATTGTCTGCTCAATATTAGTCAAATCATAAAAGAACAACATAATTCTCGTCTCACCTTGATATTTTGTCGGTGAGACAAACATCTCATACGGTCGAACCGAAGCTTCGTCATTGGCCTTAACTTGCACCTGATAAATACCCGCCACATGATTCTTTAAAGCTTCTAAAACTGGATCATCATCCCCAATATTTGTAAGCTTACTTAAAAAATCCCAACTCATATAATCTTTATTAATTTCTTCCTCTGAAACATCCCAATCTTCACAAAAGTGTTTATTCGCCCAAATCACTTTCAAATTTTTATCCAATAAAACCGAAGACAACGGTAAAGCATCTTGAAAAATAGAACCAAAGCTCATCCGCTTATGAAAATATGCCGACATCTTACTTGAAAATTTTTGAAAATCCTTAGAATAAGTTTCATCTAAGGCCTTCCCCTCCAACAAAACCTCCCCAACATAAGCCTCAAACTCATTTTCAATTTCTTTTTGTCCCTTGGCCACGAAGATTTTATTAATCAAGAAGCTAAAAACAAAAGCACAAAGAGTTAAAAATAAGATTCCCAAGAGGCCGAGCACATAATAGCGCCCAATCTTCTCTGTCTTAAGCTTTTGCAAGGTAAGTTCAGGTGCCACCTTATCCAACCAAGCACGCATCAAATTCTGTGTATCCTGATGAAGCTTATAATAAAAATCCCGCTCATCAACATATTTTTTTAACATCTTAATTTCAACTTTAAGATTTGAAATTCGACTAATAATTTCAGCTTTATCCTTTCTCTCCAACACTGAATTCTCAGTAATCTTTTGCATCGACTCAAAATCTCGCCACAAGTTCTTTACCAAAACACCCAACTTATCTTGATTAATATGTCCATTTGTCTGGCCAAAAACTCGATCACTCAAACGAGTCAACGTCCTCCAATTATTATCCTTCACATACTCATAAAAGCGATTCATCTTAGTATTAAAAACACTAATAACCTTAGAAACCTTTGAAAACGAAATAAGATTAGCAGCTGAAGTCTTTAACTTTTGAATATCTCCCTTCAACTCTTCAAACTCTGGCAGCTCAACTTGAGCGTGAATTTTTTCAAGCTCCCCCTCAATATCCTCTGTTTTCTTGATCGCAAGTTTTGGATTTTGAGCACGAACTAAATCCTTAAGCTCTTTAAAGCGCCCATCATTCTCATAACTATTCATGATAAAACTGGCCTGATGCAATTCCTTAGTCCGACTTCCATCAATAAAGCCAAGTTTCCAAAAGTAAAGGGTCACCCCTAAAATACAAAGTATAATAACTACAAAAGAAGCTTGATAAAACTGTACCAGTTTTTTTGAAATTCGATCCATCATCCTAACACCATCCATTCTCCACATCCTTGTGAGATTTAATCGGGTTCTTATAAATGGTATTATCTAATAATTTAACGTGTCTTGTAAAGGTGTAAATGCTTGATAAAAAAGGAAAAATTAAAATAAGAATTGGCCAATGAACCTTTTCTACTTATCATTCTCAAAATCAACTATTTCATCAATCCTCTCACTACCTCTATCAAAAGAACATTTAAAAACACTGCTCTTTTTTTCTTGTACAATATTATCGAATATTTTCTTACATGCATACTTGTCTGTGAAGGTCTTATGCAGGAGCTGTACTTGCCTTGCTTTAAATTTTATTGGTTTTATACAAAATTTGTTGCCATAAACCATCTCTG
>LULF01000091.1_pt1 | contig 30161 bp, 27 predicted proteins | sample 728221 | NCBI WGS metagenome assembly LULF01 (sample SAMN03860296, study PRJNA289734) | marine metagenome | biome: seawater column; feature: ocean; material: water; isolation source: Red Sea water column Station 169 - depth 500m | place: Saudi Arabia: Red Sea | collected 2011-10-15 | depth 500 m | reverse complement strand
TGAGTAGATACTGATCATTTCATCTAAAACCTCAAATACAAAGCTTTGCTTTTCCCTTGGAATTCGAGCAGAGTTTGTTATGATTAAAACGCAAGGAAAATAATATGTTATATCACCTACTTTATATTTCTGAAGAATCATCATTTTTTGACCAACAAAGAGATATGGAGGATATTTTAAAAACATCTCAAAAAAATAATGGGCAAGCACAATTGACAGGAATTTTAATTAAAAACGATAAACTTTTTATTCAACTCCTTGAGGGCGATTCCAAATCAGTTGAAAAAATGTATACAAAAATATCTAAAGATCGAAGACATAAATCCATAAGAAAACTTTTAGAATATAAATCGAAAGAAAGAATATTTCCCCGCTGGTCTATGGGATATGTAAATTTAGCTAGTGAAAATGAAAATGAAAATGAAAATGAAATCAAATTAAAAGAAATTATTCCTTTTATTCATAAAGATATTATAAAATTAAAGAGCTCCAAAGAGAAAATTCTGTCTATACTAAAAAACTTCAATTCTGCGAGTTAAAGTTTTTTATTTTATGCTGCTCATTTTTTCTCTTTTTATATTTTGGGCGAAAAGGTTAGCCTTTTCGCCCAATTTTTAGGGGGGGGGTAATGCACTCTATTGAGCAAAGATTTTTCTTAATCTAGTTATTTTAGCTTGCAACTCGGTAGCTTATTAATCGCTTTTTGTATCGCTTCGATATTGTCTTCTTCGATTTCGTTGGCAAAACTCGCGCGAACCCATTTATCTTGAAATCTATCCAAACTCCTATATGTAATTTCAGATTTAGTCAAAATAGCCGGTGCAGAACCTAACCACCTTCCATTAGCATGATAAACATCCTCTTTATTAATCAAGTCTTTTAGCTTGAGTTCATAAGTTAGATCACGATATACTTCTCCATAAAAAAAAGTACTTTTTGCCTTTGACCTATTTTTATAATCAAAAGTCCAAATTAAAGATGCATCTTTATACTCAACTACTTCGTATCCCTTATTTTCTAATGCAGCATCAAGTGATGAACTTTGGACAAAACTGTTATAACCAGGGTAAAGATAACAGTCTTCTCTTTCTAGTACTTTTTGCTCTGCTAAAGCAGAAACTGAGATAAGTAAACTCAGCCATAGGGTAATACTCTTCATTTTAATCTCCTTTGAGCTATGCTCATCTATATAATGATTGCAGCGCAATCGTTGTTCATTAATTTTTTGTTTTTTTACTCAAGACGAAAGTGACAATTTTCTTACTACCCAGTTTGTCGTGTTAAGGCCCTCCTTACTTGTGTCATTCCTAAAATTGAGGGCACTGATTTCGTCTCCTTTATTGAGGCAAGATTAAAACAATTCCTTTATCGAAAACAGTTACTCTTAGATACTTTTTTTCCTACCCATAAGTACCTGATAACACAGGATTTTATTCTAGTAATAGAAGTTACTTTATACTATAACCAAGGAAGAATTTATAAACCGGCTTACTAAATTGATGATAAAGAAAAATAGAATATGAACTAAACACTAATGAAGGCCTTTCTGGCCTTCCTCAAAAACTAACTCGTTTTCTTGTCTTCTAACTCTTTTATTTCTCCCTCTATGGAATACTCTCCATCATGAAATACAATGCTATAAGGAAGTTTTTTTCTGATTCTTACGAGAAGACTTTTAAACCTTCCCTCAAGAGAAAAATAGTCAATATCTTCACCATAGAGGTGTTTAATAATACTCATTTTATCTTTAGGACCAGAGCTTAAAAAATCAACAAGTCGACTCTCCATTTTTCCAAGCTTAGGAGGTTTTTTATTTCGTTTTTCATCTATTCTTCGTTGTTCAAATGTTGGTGAGAAATGAATATTTGTCGCTGTTTTTTCTTGCCTATATTGAGCGTTTTGTTTCTTTTGAATTTTTTCCTTAATCGTATAAGCTGAACTTTTCGCAAAATCATGTGAGCTTGTTGCTAGTTTTTCTAAAATAAGGAGTGCGGAACTAAATTTTTCGATATCGACTAATAGATCGGCCTTTTGGGCCAGGGCCAAATAATATTGTGTTGACTCCATTTCAACCTCTTCAAATCCCTTAATGGCCAAATCAATTCTCTCTAAGGCCATCAGTGTCGCTCCAGTTTTTTGATATTCAATCGATAAATTGAGATTTGCCAATGCTGCCAACTTAACTGATTTATAGTCAGTGGCCTTTTGCAAAAGATAATGAAAGTCAGCAAATTGTCTTTTATCAGGATAAAGATTTGCTATTACACTAATAGCATTATGTAGGGCCATAAGACCTTTTTCAATGCAGTTATGTGCCATTAATAATTTATATGACTTAATATAAACTTTATTAGAATCATAATATTTTTTTTCTAAATGAAGAGCATAACCAATAGAAAATAAAATTTCTCCCTTCCAAATATTATTATCATCAAACTTCTGAACTTCTCCAATCCATTTCTTTATTTCTAATTTTTTATTTTTAAGTCCAGCGCGTATTTTAGTTATTAGCTTTAATTCATTTGAAAAGTTTTCCTTTTGAATATACAGATTGAGATCATTTAACTTTTTCGTATCTCCTTGTTTATAACTGTACTTAACTTGGCAATATAGCTCAGACTCTCTAGATATTTCTGTATGACTTAAGTCAAATAACTCACTCATACTTGCCTCAAAGATTTGTCTTAATTCATCTGCATTCATTTTATAATCCTCTTAGAACTCTACTGCTAATGGGCTTTCTCCCAATACTCTTTGATACTTGGAATTTCGGCCCTCATAGTTATCTTCATAAACTGAGCTGATCTGCATTTTTATTTTTTTACTATCATAATCTTCTTTAAATACCTTCCATACATCCTTATCTGATAGATGTGCAGGGTTTTTACTAAAAGAATCAAGAAATATTGGACTTCCATCAGACTCAGCATTAACTCCCTGCTTTTTAATTTGAGCTGCATCCACAAAAAAGAGTTGCCTTAGATCAAGAAGGTGAGTTACTTGATTTTTATCATTTTTAGCTCCAAACCAATATTGAAAGTTTTCCTGATTCAAATTATTTAAATCGAGTACAATTTGAGAATCATTTAGCCTAAGGGCTATCACATTAGACCCGGCCTCTTTAGTAAGAGCTAGGCAATCTTGTCCAAAGTGAGAATCAAAACAAATCGTTCGATTAATTCTATCTTCTTTAGTTTTACCCATTTTTTGATAGAAAAGTTTCTTTAAATTTATACTCTCCATTGGTTCAAACTCAATACCTGTTTCGCAAAAAAGGTTTAGAAATTCGCTATTAGCAAAAACAGGAATTTTTCTTCCCCCTCTTTTCATCCAGAAGCCCAATGTTGGCTTACCTTCGTAGCTCAAGCCAACGAGAGGTTTGGTAATTTTCGAGAGTTGTCCACCAAGCTTTAAAATTTCTTCCCTTCTAAACAGCTCGCTTGAGGAATTACATGTATTTGAGTAAAAAACACTTCCAGATAAAGAATGATCAGAGCGAGATACATTATCATCAGCAAGTTCTCCGTCATCAGCAAGCTCCCCATCATCAGCAAGTTCTCCATCATCAGCAAGCTCCCCATCATCGGCAAGTTCTCCGTCATCTGCTAATTCACCGTTATCAGAAAATTCTGCTGAATTAGGACTTGACTCAGATAAAAGTTTTCGTTGTGACAAATACTCGGATAACAGACCATTACCGACTTCACGATAAGTTACTCTAGTCTCTTCATTAAATTTATAATGAACTTTTTTTCCACGACACTTATTTAAGTTTGCTATATTTTCTGCTCTAGCCTTTTCAATAAGACTATAGACATGACTTGGATGAACAGCACTCGATTCATTCACATATTGATTATGCCCTTTTAAGAGTCCTGTCATTTTAGCTCCGCTTCCCCCAGCAAGAACATTTTGTATAATCATCCCTCCACTATTACCATGGGTCGAACGAGCATCAAACTTGATTTGTCGACCTATAAGACTTGATTCTGGGACTTGTCCAATCTTGTTGCTACCTCTTAATCCCCTTCTATAAGGTATAATCTGGTGACTCTGCTTGGGCGATAATAGAAAACTTGCACCTGCTGCAACAATTAACCTATGGCCATTCCTACTTCCTAAACTCATAGGAACGACTGGCAATCTAAAAGTTCTTCCTCCCCAAGGTTCATACTCACAAACCTCTCCGGCCAAACAACCAGAAGTACTTGGCATTGTTCCACCAAAAAGGTCTATCGATATAAAATCTCCAATTTTGTGGTACCGGGGATGTTCAATATGATGGCCTGGTATGGCATTACTTATATGGCCCAGTTTAATAATCCCCACGTCATTAAGATTATCTCGATAAATTTTTTTAGGATCGACCTTAGCTTTTAACAAACCATTTTCATAATAAACATTTGGATGGTCCAAACTCTCAAGTTCTCGTTGTATTTTTTTTCTTATTAAGTCTCTTTTCTTTTTTCTTTTAACTGCATTTAAATTCTTATGCTTCTGTTGCATATAAAAATTTAAAAATTCATCAACATCACCAATAATAACTTCTGGAGATTTAAAAGAACCAGTTAAACCATGTGCATTTGTTACCAGTTGTAATTCACATTTTTCAATAACATTTCCCATGCAATTGTCTTTATTTTTATCACGAGGAACATACATCAATGTTCCATGTAAATAACTGGGACGACTCGAATTAAAATTTAAAATTTTAGGTTGATAGGCCAGATAACCATGTGTCATTATTTCTTTAAACCACTTGCCATACTCAAAAGGAGCAGAATTGCTTAGACTCTGTGCTTTGCCACAAAAACTGCATAAACAAATTAAAAGAAAAAGAGTCTTATGAATGAGGTTATTCATAATTTCTTATCGGAAGGTTTGGGTATTTTCTTTACTGTATTTTTAAGGATTTAAGCGCTCAAGCTTTAATAATTTCGAATGGTTAGCCTGTACTATTTTTAAAAGTCTCGATGAGTATTTTAGCACTCCCTTCCTCACATTCCCCCATTCTCTTTATAGGCATACATAGAAACATTCGAAACAGTTCCATCCACAAAAGAACAAGTCTCCTCACTAAGACCGCCCTCTCCTTGGTACGCACCAATATTAGGATGATAGATACAAGCTTCATTACTCTCACAAAGACCATTATCATTGCCAATATCATCAAAAAATATCTCGCTTGCATTTTTAAGAAATGTAAGCGGTGTTGAAGCTACCGAGTTTGTTAGAGTTTTATTACCGTGAACGGCACTAGGACAAGTCATATTGGCCTGAAAAACTTCATTTGCATTTAAGCCATCATCGGAGCGATTTAAAAAATATGTATCCATACTAGAAAGTCTAAAGTCCCAAATTCGACAATCACCTGAAGTACAAGAACCTTTATTATCCACACTTGGAAATGCTCCTCCATCTTTTCCTAAAGAGCGAAACCAGTTTTCAAAATTAAAAAAATCATTGTCTCCATCATAAGTTTGCAAACCATTATTATCTTTGGTATTGGCACTATCTGTTGTTGTCACTTTTCCCAAGATAGCAGATGTAATATCCTTATTGGTAATTAATGTCGCATCCGAACTCTGTCCCGTGTAAGTATTAGAAAGATGAGCTCCACTGTCTGTACAGCTTCCATTAATAATACCAGGACTTGTTCCGCCTATTAAAACACAATCATCAAGAACAGACGCCGTACCAGCATTATTTCCCACCGCCAAAAATCCAGTTAAGATTGAGTTATTTAAATAAAGACTAAGTCCCGCTGTTTGATTTTCAAATACAGCGATATCAGAAAGAATATAATCTGTTGCAATTTGAGAATTATGAGTTTCAATTCCATATTCGTTTCCTACACTGAGAATATTATGAACTAAATTTTTTGAGCTTGAGTTTCTTAAATATACTCCGGCATTTTGAGAATTAAAAACCGAGACAAAAGCTAAAATAGACTCATCAGCAGTTGTATTAAAAAATATACCACGACCAGTAGAGCTATGTACTAAAATATTGGTTGCAATATTCTCTAAACCGGCCATATTAAAAGCCCCATGATAACCTGTTCTAGCACCCACATGTGAGCCTTTAATTTTTGAAAGGACATGTTGTGAACCTTCTGGATCAAAGCCTATCGTGGAGGTAGTACTCGTTGCATTTGTAAAGGTAATATCATAAAAAAGAAAATGAGAAACCGTATTATCTGCAGTATAAAAAGAAGATGAAGCCCCGCCATTTCCCCGCATTTTTATATTAATAAAACGGTTGCTATGAGAATTTCCTAAAAATGATGAATAACCTCCACTGCTTATATTAATATTTTTAATTTTTCTTAATGTTGAGAACGAAGTATTGTGAAGAGCAAACATTATTGTACTAGTATTATCTTGGTTATCATAAAATCCTTCTAACCATAAAAAATTCCCACCTGATCCCAAAACCATACATTCCTTATCAGGTGAGGTCTGAGTCCCATCGGTTGAATTGCATGTATTAATACCTACGCTTTTATAAACACTAGAAGCTCCAAAAGTTATTAAAGCCGTTTTATCATCTAGGATTTCATATCCATAACCTGTATGGTCACCATCAATTAAAAATATTCTTCCAATATCACTTGCATCATCACTAATAGTTTGAACGGCCAGACTGGAATTAGGAGCTTCTTGAATAGAATTATTCCACCATTTACTCAAGCTACTTTCAACATAAAGGTCATCGTCTAAAAAAACTCTTAGTTTATTATCTTTAAACACATAAGAACCACCACCTCCATCATATTCAATCAGATCAGATAAGCCTAGGTGCAATTGTAACCCCAAGGAATAGATCACAACTTCATCATTACTCACAATACACTTCCACCGAAAAGCACTCAGCTGATCTGAAACGACTAGACTTTCGCAGCTCTTTAGCCAAGGAATAGTAAAGATCTTTCTTTCTCCAGCATGAAGACAGCTTAAAAAACCTACATCACTACTTGGGTCACATGAAACATCAGTCTGTTCAAAGACCTCTTTTGTTTTATCAGACCATTTTACATAATCATTCCAGTTGGGGTGATTGGCAAACATAGGATCAACATTAAGGGCCGGGAAATTAACATTCACTTGAATAAGTTTAGCGTATTCTTTTCCTTGATAGGAAAAACTTATTTTAATTTCATAATTACCATTGGCGGCAGGAAGTGGTGCCCAATAAAAATAACCGCTAGCGCTAGAGAAATTAGCTGCAACCAAAGTAGAGCAGTCTTGACCACTAGAAACTTGAGAATCGATCACTTGATCAAATTCACAATCCCAGGACAAGTCTGAATTATCTTGATCGGAAAAAATAATTTCAAAATCAGGCTGTGAAGCATTGATATTATAACTAGTGGTTATATGTGATTCTATAACGGAATTCGGAGACAGCTTATTGACAGCACCTAATTGATACTCAATCTCTATTTCACTACTACAGCTTGCCAAAAACAAGATAAAAATGAACTGTATCGCCGCCAACGTACACCCTCCAGTCACATATGAGTTTAGCAAGACATAAGAAAAGAGGCAATAATGAACGTAATAACAAGCACTTACCCAGTTAAAATATTAAAACTTTCTTTAAAAAAGCCAGTTTTATTGGCAGATAAGGCCAGGTTTTAAAAACTTAGTTAGCCTTTTAGCCATCTCATTTTAAGGTAAATATGCTCCCCCACATACAGGTATATAAGTTCCAGTAATATGAGAACTCTTTTGGCTCGCTAAAAATCCTACAATATTAGCGACGTCTTCTGGAATCGCAATTTTTTGAGTTGGAGTCATAGACCTAATATATTCTTTAAACTCATCAGGAGCTTGTTTTGTTGCATCTGTAAGAACAAGGCCAGGGGCAACAATATTAGATGTTATTCCCAAAGCTCCAAGCTCTACTGCTAAATACTTATTGAGACTATCTAAAGCTCCTTTTGCCGTACCATGTGCGATAAATGTTGGGGCCGGACTTTCAGACAAAGTACTAGAGATAAAGATCAATCTTCCGTAGTTTTTTTGCTGCATACTTTTAGCTGCAAATTTTGCAGTCATATAAGAAGCATGAACCTCGTCATTTAATTTTTGAGAAAACTCTTCCCATGTTTGTTCTAAAAAAGGTTTAGGTGTAAAGCTCATATTAGCATTTGAAACTAAAATATCGACACCACCAAAGTCTGCTTCAATTTTTCCAAACATAGCTTCTATCTGAGCATCAGCTCTTACATCTGCTTGAATAGCATAAGCTTCTCCCTTATTTTTTTTGATCTCATCAACCAAATCCGCTGCCGCCTGAGAACTCTTAACATAGTTAATGAAAACTCTATCTCCATTTGCAGCTAACTCTTTAGCAATTGCGGCACCAATGCCCCTTGCTCCCCCTGTAATAAGTGCGTTTTTTTGTGTCATTTTTATACTCCAATTAAAGTGCATTGTTATTATCCTAAAAATAAGTTAAAGTATAAAACCTCAAGTTAACTTGAGGTCAAGGGAAAAGATGAAAAAAACTGACCTTAAAAAAGAATTTCTTTCAGTAGGTGAACTGGCGACAAGAAGTGGTGTCGCCATTTCCGCCATTCACTATTACGAATCAAAACAACTTTTGCGATCTTTTAGAAACCAAGGGAATCAAAGGCGATTTCACAGAAGAGAACTCAGAGTTTTAAGTTATATAAAAGTCGCACAAAAAATTGGACTAAGTCTTGATGAAATTAAACAAGCCTTTAAAACAATTGAAAATAAAAAACGTCCCAATACTGATGATTGGAAAAAGCTAGGAAAAAACTGGGAGAAAATCCTCACAAAAAAACTTGAAATTATTCAAGAAATGCAATCCCAATTAGATAAGTGTATCGGCTGTGGCTGTCTTTCTCTAAAAGACTGCCCTCTTAGAAACCCAAACGATATCCTTTCAAAAAAAGGAAGTGGAGCTCATTTATTAAACTCATAAAGCACACGAATTACCAAAACGAATAAATTCGTCCCAAACTTCTGATGGCGATCTAGAAATATTTTCACAAATTCCAGCGCACCCTTTATTTTCAAGTATTCCCAAAGCCTTTAAAGCAAGTTTTTCTTCAATAGAACCTGCTACAAAATCTTCTTGGGCCAATTTATCTGCATATCTTTTTTTAATTATTGCTAAATGCTCAGGATGAGCTTCTAATTTTTTCAGGATACTTCGATTGAGTTCTTTAGCTGAAGGAAAACGAATTTGATATTTTTTCATCGTTTGCTCAATCATTGCAAGTTTTTCTAGCTGAGATTTCTCTCCTAAACTTGCTAGTTCTTCTTGCATCTTAACTTGAGTAGATAAGGGTTGTTGATTAATGCGAGAAATTAAATCTAAATATTTCTCCTCAGGTAATGACTGAGTTAAACTTTCAATGAAGTCTTGGTTTTGCCCCAGTCCACTTTTTTGCAATGATCTTTGCCCATGACTGGTTAATTTTTGTATTTTTGCAAATTGACCTAACTTTAAACCTACGGGTACCAAAGCAATATCTGCTGCAGACATGGCCCATATGTTTATGAACTTATCCGAAGAAGAAAAAGCTGGAAGAAGTTTACGTCGAGTGGGCTCAATAGGAACACCCCATAGAGGAAGTGGAAAATCAATTCCCGGGATTAACAAAACAACCCTTGATATGGCCAAACCAATTCTCCCTAAAAGTATTCATAACTTTTTCAATACAGCTTACGAAATGGATAACAAAGAAATGATAGCCTTTAATCAAAAATATCCCAATATTGATGGTGTTATTTATTTTAGTATAACGAATCAACAAAGATCCCCTCTTCCAAGAATTATCCCAACAGCAACAAAAAAAGAGATGACTGATGGTCTTATTGCAGGAGAATCATCTCGCTGGGGAGTTGAAATTAAAATTGATGGTGATCATCCTAGAGGAAATCATATCAACCAAGTTTATAGTGTTGCAGGCAAAGATAAAGCTGCTACCGATAATGGCTTGGCCATCGTTGAGTTTCTCAAACAAACAGCTCATGGTGAAGCCCCTAAAGATGGTGTTTTTCATTATCAAGTTCCAGAAAACATTCAGTATCGTAGTCCTTCTAAATATAATCAAATGAAATTTATGCTAAATTGTCTTACCAAGTAGTCATTTCTCAACTAAACTCTTATTTTTATCCAAGGAAATATCATGAATCACTTTAATCAAGTTGCTAATGACTGGGATACTCCAGAAAAAACTCAAATGATGAAAGAGCTTGCAAAAAAAACCCAAAAAAGACTCAAGCTTAGTCAAAAAATTGATATCATGGACTTTGGAACTGGTACGGGATTATTTGGCTTAGAGTTTCACCCCTATCTTCATACCTTAACTGGAATTGATACATCACAAGAGATGTTAAATGTCTTTAACAAAAAGACCGAAGCATTTTCTCATATTCAATCGCATCAAATTAATCTTGAGGATCAAAGTCTAGCGAGTAAATTTGATTTAATTATTAGCTCTATGGCCTTCCATCACCTCCAAGACCCTAAAAAAGTTCTTATGAAACTCAAAGAAAATCTTAAACAAAATGGAAGAATTGCCATCGTCGACCTCGACCAAGAAGATGGATCATTTCATCCTGACAATAAAGCCATGGGTGTTAAACATTTTGGTTTTTCAAAGCAAGAACTTCAATATTGGGCCAAACAGGCCAAACTCAATTTAGACTACCAAATCATCAACACCCTTCATAAAAATGAAACTGAATATCATCAATTTTTAGCGATTTTTTACTAAGACCCAATTCTATTGGTCTTATAATCTAAAATAAATTGATCAAGAACATCTTTTGTGACATGAGGCATAGTAATAATATGAGCAATATCGCCATGAACAGCTAACTGCCACTTATCAATAATTTCTTCAGATGGCCTTGGAAACACAACTGTAATCGAACAATCATTTTTCCATGCCTTAACTCCGATAGATTGCAAAATTTCCACCAAATAATCTGCATTGGCCAAACATTTCTTAATCATTTGTTGGTAACCACTTATCCCATTTTTTTGAATACTATACCATAACAAAAGTGTTGTATGACCATTTCTCGATCCACTTAACGTTGTATCAAGTCCTCCAATATACTCAATACTATTTCCAACTTTATCTACAAAATCTTTTCTCGCCAAAACAACTCCACAAGGCATTGGAGAGCCCATCATTTTATGCCCAGAAATAGATAAAGAATGCACTCCATACTTCAAACCTATTTGATCTCTTTGGGAACAAAAAGGAACAATCATTCCCCCCAAAGCTGCATCACAATGAATATAGTGATTAGGAAATGATAAAGATGAAAGAGTTTTTTGAATCGCTGATACGGGATCAATTGCCCCTTTCATTGTGGTTCCAATTGTTGCGAGGATAATTGGTGTTTTAGTTCTATTATACTTTAAGGCGAGAGCTAAATCATCAATACACATTTCTCCCTTTTCATTGGTATTGATAGCAATAGAGTCCATATTTAAAAGTTTTAAAATTTTTGGAATAGAATAATGTGACTCTTTAGAATAATAGACTATATTTTTAGGATATATTTCTCGAGCAATATAAAGCCCATACATATTACCTTCGGTCCCCCCATTAGTCACGTATCCCCAAAAATTATGATCACTAATTCCTGTAAGTTGAGCAATAAATTCTACAACTTCTTTTTCAAATTGATGGGCATGAACTTTATAAAGTCCATGATCTAAAGGATCGCCAATATTGTTAATACTGAATTTAAAAAAATCATATAAGGCTGCATATTGATAATTAAGATTAGCCGGGTAACCAATCATATTTTTTGATTTTTCTTCTAAATATTGATAAAAATCACTAAGTCGTTTGAGATGTTGTTCCATAGGAAAAAAGATAATCTTTTTTTCCCACTAAAAGAATGATTTAAATCATCAATTCAATTTCTCATTCGATTTATATCATGTATGGTGAAACTTCGATTTAAAACATAGGATTCAGTATGCTTTTTATTAAAATAATCTCAAACCTTTCCTTTTTTTTTCTTCTAATGGCTTGCAGCTCATATTCTAACCTCTCCCCCATAAAAGAAAGTAAAAAGCTTAATCAGTTTTTTGAAGAAGAGTTTGAAAAACAAATCCAACGTTACCCAACAAGTCAGACCTATTTAGGACGAAAAACAAATTATGACAAATTAGATAACCATACGATTGAGTTTAAAAACCAGACGTATCAGCTGGCCAACAAGTCCCTTAAACGTCTTAGGAAAATTCATTATAAGATTTTAAATCGTCAGGATCAAATCAGTTACAGGATTTATGAATACCAACTCAAGATGACAATAGAGAGTCAAAAATGGATGTATCACTCTTACCCTCTCAATCAAATGTTTGGTTATCATGCAGATACTCCGGCTTTTCTTATCAATATGCACAGAATTGATAATTTTGATGATGCTCAAGATTATATTTCAAGACTAAAAGAAATAAGGCGTGTTTTTTCAGAAAAAATGGTCTTTCTTAAAGAACAAAACAAACGTCATATCTTCCCTCCTCATTTTGTTTTTCAAAAAATTTTAAGTGATTCGAAAAATATAATCACAGGAGCTCCTTTTACTAAAAGCCAAGAGGATAGCCCTTTATTAAAAGATTTTAAAAACAAGATCAGCAAACTTAACATCTCTTCCAAAAAAACGAATCAACTTATTGAGCAAGCCAAATCCACTCTGATAAAGTATGTTCAGCCTGCCTATAAAGAGCTAATAAGTTACACCCAAAATTTAAATCAAAAAGTCCGCACGAATCACGGAGCATGGTCACTGCCCCAAGGAAAAGATTATTATCATTTTAGGTTAAAAAAAATGACGACATCTCACTTATCTCCAGATGAAATTCATAGGCTAGGCCTCAAAGAAGTAAAAAGAATCCATGCTGAAATGAAAAAAGTCATGCAAAAGACTGGTTTTAAAGGATCCCTGCAAGATTTTTTTCAATATATGAAGTCTGAAAGATTTCTTTACCCTCAAAATGAAGCAGGAAGAAAAAAGTACATAAATAAAGTTCACTCAGTCATTTCTAAGATGGAAAAGGCACTGCCCAAAATATTTAACACCTTTCCCAAGGCAGAACTCAAAGTCAAACCAGTAGAAAGCTTCCGAGAAAAAAGTGCAGGAATTGCTTTTTACAATGGGCCATCACTAGAAGGAAACCGACCGGGAATTTATTACGTTAATCTTTATAAAATGCAAGATAATCCAAAATACAAATTGGAAGCATTGACCTACCATGAGGCTATCCCAGGTCACCACATGCAAATTGCCATCCAAAAAGAATTAAAAGGACTTCCTAAATTTCGCAGGACAAGAGGATTCACAGCTTTTAGTGAAGGTTGGGGACTTTATGCTGAGCTCTTACCAAAAGAAATTGGTTTTTATTCAAATCCCTATTCTGACTTTGGAAGACTCTCAATGGAACTTTGGCGCGCAACTAGAATGGTCGTCGATACTGGAATACATGCAAAAAAGTGGAGTAGAGAGTATGCTATTAATTATCTCAAAGATAAGACTCCTAGTGCAAAATTAGAAATCATGAAAGCTGTGGAAAGATATTTTGTGATGCCAGCTCAGGCCACTGCTTATAAGGTAGGGATGCTCAAGATTTTGAATTTGCGCTCCCTTGCGAAAAAAGAACTTAAAGAAAACTTTAACTTAGCTGAATTTCATGACGTTATTTTAAAAAATGGTTCTGTCCCTTTATTTATCTTAGAAGAAAACATAAAAACATGGATAGAAAATCAATAAATATACGTTTATTCTCAAGCATTAACTTAAGTATAATTAAAGGTATGTATAGTCTTTATTTAACTATCTGAGTTTATTACACAATGGGCTTTCAACGTGCTAGACAATCGCTACAAATTTTTTCCCCAAAAAATTAAAATTGCATTTACTGCTGAAATAGAGTAAAATAAGGATGTATTTGATTTTTTTATAGCTAGTTTCTCAATTGTTCCTTTCTATTTTAACTCCAATTACAAGTAAACAGATGCTATTTTAGACAGCCAAGTTGCGTCTATATGTTTTTTACAAATAAGGCTACAAAAATGACAGAACTTAACTCTTATATCGGACAATATCTTATTACAGTTAATTTTGGTATTGGTGAAATTTCGAATATTGTTGAAATTGATGACGGACAATTCTTTAAAGTCACCTTTCCCCAATCTAATAATATTAATTATTTTTCTATAAATAACAGTAGTACTTATAGACATCTTTCAGATAAGACTGAAATCTTAAAGGCCATTGAGACCTTTAAAAAGAAACATCAAGATACTGAGTTTAACTCTACTCAAGAAAAAATTAATTTTTATAAATCTACTTTCAAAGCTCAAGATATTCAAACGATTGCAAAACATCTTTCCATTTTGAACCAAGAAGAGGAAATACATACTTCAATTCTTAAAATTTTTGAAAAAACACTTGATTCATTTGTCCTTGAGATCCAATTTGTCTTAGGAATAAAAAATGAAGAAGCATGGGAGCTAATAGGACTTTCTCAAGAAAAAATAAAATAACAGTTTGTTGAGTCTTTTTAAGGCTCACATATAATAAAAAAATATCGATTAACTAGGAGTATTAGAATGTCGACAGGTAAAGTAAAATTTTTTAATGATCAAAAAGGATTTGGTTTCATCAAGTCTGATAGCGATGAGAAGGAACTTTTTGTTCACGTATCAGCAATCGCTAGCGGAACACTCAATGAAGGTGATCAAGTTCAGTTTGAAATCGGTGAAGGAAGAAAAGGTCCTTGCGCGATTAATGTCGAAGTTATTTCTTAAGTAATTCCTATTATATAAAAGAAATATCATGATGCTTAGGAGGGCCAAAATCCTCCTAAGTTTTTTAAACTGGAAATTCTGTCTCCCCAATTGGATTTTCTGGCCCTTGCTTAAAACAATCAACAACTAATTCAATATCCGCTTTTGACTTCGTCACCACAACAACTCTATCACGCTTGAGAAACTTAGTTGAGCCATCAGGAATAAGAAAAGCTCCCTCTCTTTTGATAAAAAGTACTAAACACCCCGTAGGCAGATTCAAATCAACAACTCTTTTATCAAGGGCATAGTCATTTAACTGAATCCTTAACTCTTTTATACCATTTTTCGTCTTTTCTATAACTTCAAAATCTATCGGAAAATTTGGGTCCTCAATAGTTTCATAAAGCAGACCAAGCTTTCTGGCCACAAATTTCAAACTCATTCCTTGTCCTAATGCCGAGATAAGAACAACAAAAAAAACAATATCAAATAAAATATAAGCTTTATCACCTATTTTCATTGCTGCTAAACTTGCGAAGACGATGGGAGTTGCTCCCTTAAGCCCTGCCCAGGAAATAAAAGTCTTTTCTTTCCAGGTGAATTGGCTAAAGGCAAGACAAACAAATATAGTTAGTGGCCTAGCAATAAATATAAGGAAGATGGACACAATTAATCCTTCAGCTGCAATAGAAAAAAGCCGACTTGGAAAAACCAAGAGTCCTAGCATAACAAAAAGACCTATTTGTGAAAGCCATGAGACACCATCATAAAAGCTATACAGAAGTTTTTTATGTAATATTTTTTTACTACTAATTAGTAGTCCAAAAACATAAACCGCTAAAAAACCATTACCTTGAAAATAACTTGCCAAAGAATAATTGAGAAACACAAAAGATAATGTCAAAGCTGGATACAAACCTACATATTCCAAATGAACAATATTGTTTAAAGAAATAAATAATTTCGCCAAGAACAAGCCTACAATAAGTCCAATGAGAGGATTCATTAAAAACTGAAGTCCTAAAGCAGCAGGATCCAACTGAGGACTCTCCATGATTCCCAAGATAATCGTCACTAAAAAATACGCCATGGGATCATTACTTCCGGATTCAAATTTCAAGAGATTTTTGTTCTTAGCAGTCACCTGTGCTTTTTTATCTTTAAAAGCTCCAAAAACAGCTGCTGCATCCGTTGCCGATAAGATTGCTCCTAAGAGAAATGACTCAAGGATTCCCATGCTTAACAATTTGTGGACAAAAAAACCGACAATTATTGTTGTAAGTAAAACACCTACTGACGAAAGTAAAATCCCCCTGCCAAGGTTTTTTTTGATATTTTTAATTTTAGTTTCAATACCACCTGAAAAGATAATTAAGCACAGGGCCACCAGACTTAAAGAGTGAGTTAACTCATAGTTTTCAAAATGAATGCCTCCTAAACCTTCACTGCCTGCCAAAATACCTATCAGCATAAAAATAATAAGAATGGGAAAGCCAAAGCGGCTAGATGACTTGCTCAACAAAACACTCAACAAAAGAATAATTGAGCCAATTAATAAAAAATTATTAAGAAAAATCTCCATAATATTAATAACCTAAAGACTATAGCTCCAAAAAAGACTCCAAGTAGCGTATCCTTCTTTACTGATGGTGGGTGATTCATAAACGACTTTATCAAATTTACGATAAGAGTAATTTAATGATAAAGAATTTTCAGAATCAATAAGATAAGTCACTCCTAAACGTAACTTATCATTCACAGCTGTTTTAGCCTCATAAAAACTAAACTCACCAACTTCATCGGCATCGATTCCAAAATAATAATTTACATAGGATTCATTAAGATATTCTTTTGCAAGGCCAGGTATGACAAACCAAGAATCACCAAATTTAAATCGCCATCCTATTCCGACCTCGGCCGTATTGCCATTATAAACTTTTGAAATATCAGCACCATACTTTAACGTCAAAAACAAAAGCCTCAACGAGACTCCTGCATTCACCGCTGTATCTCTTTGAGATAAGTCTCTTGCTTTATAGCGATCGCCAAATGCTTTTGCATTTAAACTAAAACTCACAGGTCCTCTCAAAAGCACATAACTTATATTAGGGCCATAGACCTGAAGCCTTTGCCCTCGGTAAGCAATCATCGGAATCAAGCTTAAACCAAAAGGAAGGGGATTTATCTCATTATCAACCCGGTATTCTTCCGGGCCAATATAGCCTATCCCAGAGATGAATTTTGCATATGAATTGTTAATCCCCAAAATAGCCATAAAAATAATGAAACAACTTCGCATGAACTTACTCTCCTCCCTTATCAAATTACTATATCAACTCAATAAAAATAAGACTACGAAAGAACACTTTTTCTAAAAGATAGACATGTAAAAAATACTTATCCTTAGCTATTAGCTCAAGGACATGTTACAAAGAAGCATGAAAAAACCGACCAAAAAAACAAATCAGAAAGATTATTGCGCTAAGCCCAAAGGGATCAGATATAAAAACCTCAATGCGGCAAAAGCTCCTTTTACAAAAATCTATGTTGGTAATTTAGTTTACACGATGGATGAAGCTGATATTCATAAAATATTTTCGCGCTATGGAAAGGTTGGAAAAATACAAATTATTCGAGATAAAAAAACGCAAAAAAGTACAGGCATTGCTTTCTTACAGATGTTTAATGCAGAACACGCTCAACAAGCAATTTCAAAGCTTAACGGAAAAGAAATAAATGGACGAACACTAAAAGTCAGTGTGGCCATTGAAAACTCAAAATCTTCAAACTCTGTAAAGGCTCCCAAGTCAGTTAAGCCGGCCCGTTCTTTAAAAAAGCCTCGCTTTAAGGCCAAACCATCATTTCTTATCTAAATCGCAATTGTTTCCAAAACTCCTTTGGATTTTGATCAGAAATATTTCTCAAATACCTTTTGACCTTTGTTTTTTGAGACTCACTCAAAGAACTTTCGGCCAAGATCATAAACGCTTCTTCTTCTCTTGCTGATAACTCTAAGGCGCGAATTAAATAAGCGTAGGCCATTTCAAAATGAGGAAACTCTTCTAATAAACCTTCTGCATCTTCCACAACTTGATCAAAGTCTTCTCGGGCCAGATTTCTCTTAAAAGGCAATTCTATTAAATCTTGATTCCCCAAGGCCTCCATATCAGCTAAATCATTTTCCAAAGCAAAACTTATCTCTTCAATTTCTAGCTCTGTTTCTTCAAGTTTTTCATCAATTTCAACTATTCGTTGTTCTAATAAAGTTTTCTCAGCCTCACTTTCAGAACGAGCAAGATATTCTTCCAATTGTTCTTTGGCCTCACCCATTGAATCAATATTGGCTTCTAACTCTTCAAGCTCGCTATCAGTCTTAGCTATAAGCAAGGCTTCATCTCTCAAAGTAGAATCACTCACGAGATCAAACTCAGACATTTGCTCCAATGTGGCTTCAAAATTAGCTTCATCAATACTTGTTAAGAGCTTAAACTCTTTAACCATCAAAAAAATGACCTTTGCTTTATAGGCGGCATAAATATAAGGTTCTCGAAAAATTAATTCCTCTGCTAGCTCTATTCCCCGATTAGTCATTGGAAGATTTAAACTCTCCTTATTCTGAATTTTTTCTTCTACTTCTTTCATAAGAGCAATCGTTGTCATATCTTTTACCGAAGAGGGTTTTTCTTTTTGAGTCGCTAGAGTTTCATTGCTCTCAATTTCCCCCTCCTCAGACTGCTCTACCTGTGTAGATTCAGATGAAGACTTAACCTTTTGCCAAGATATTGGCCGTTTTGTTTTTTGTTGTTGATCCTTAAGTTTAAGTTTAAGAACAATATTTTCAGAATCTTTTTTTAAATACAGTCCAAATAAAATAATTGTCGTCAAACATAATAAAAAAATCACTGTTAATTCAAATTTTTTATCTTTCATTTCTCTCTCTATATTTCTTTAAAGACTATCTACAACTCGCCCATCACTTAAGAATATCTCTCTTTGGGCCATTTTAGAATAATCAGGGTCATGAGTCACAAGACATATTGTTGTTTTTCTTTGCTGGTTAATTTCTTTTAATATTTCCATGACAATTTCACCATTCACAGAGTCTAAATTTCCCGTAGGCTCATCAGCGAACAAATATTTAGGATCCATAATAAGGGCCCTTGCAATGGAAACTCTCTGCTGCTCTCCCCCGGACATTTGTGATGGAAGTTTATTCACAACATGAGAAATATTCATTTTTTTTAATAACTCTAAAGCACGCTCATGATATTCTTCATAAAGACCAAGATTTCTTGGTGGAAGAAGTATATTTTCTAATGCTGTTAACTCACTTAATAAATAATGAAATTGAAAGATAAAACCGACATGCTTATTTCTAAATTCATGAATTTCTTTAACATTCATTTTACTGGTAATTTGCCCATCGATGATGACCTTTCCATAAGTAGGATCATCCAAAGAACTAATGATATATAACAATGTACTTTTCCCACTTCCAGAACGACCTGATATTGAAACGAATTCTCCATCAGCGATTGATAAATTAATATCGTGTAAAATCCTTTGAGGAGGTTCGCCAAATTCCTTACTAATATGTTCACATTGAATCATTCATTCTCCTCGAATTATATCTATAGGTGTCATCTTACTAGCAGAAAAAGCCGGAATAAAACTGGCAATAAGAGAAGCGATAATCGCTGCGATAAATGACGTATAATAAATAGAAAGATCGTAGCTTACTAAAAGATGATTGCTTCCTCCAATTTCTAATCCTAGGTCAATTGACTCTACAAGCTTAGTCAGTAAATAACCAAAAATCATTCCAACAATTCCCCCGCTTATTCCCATAAAAATTCCTTGGAATAGAATAAGTTCTAAAATTTTATTTGGTCCATAACCGATAGAACGTAAAATCGCTATTTCTTTTCTTTTTTGATTAATCATAATTGATAAAACATTATAAATACCAAAGGCTGCCACAATAAGTACTGAAAACATAATGAAGTAACGAACCACATCTTGCATACGAATCATTTCCATAAACATTTTATTAGCTGATTTCCAATCTTCAACTTTATCCTCAGTATACATCCCCCATAAACGAGCAAGTTCTTCAGACTTCTCCATTTGATTAAGTGCCACCGCAATCTCTGAAACCCTTCCGGGAGTCTTATTAAGCTTTTGAACATCAGTGATATGAGCAAAGGCCATTGAACGATCAGTTCTGTCATCGCCAAACTTTGTCATCCCCACAACTTTAAACGGAATCACTGAGTTTTGCCCAGCAATCACATCAACAAATTGACCTATTTTTACACCAAGATCATCTGCGACTCCCACACCTAAAATAATCTTGTTTCCCCCCGTTTTCAAGTCTTCAAACTGTCCTGCAACCACATACTCTGAGATATTACTGATTCGAATTTGTTTTCTTGGCAAGGAACCAATAAGACTGAGATTAGATTTTATCGGTCCCTTTTTAATAATAACATTAGTTGAAAACCGCGGAGAAAAATCATAAACATGTGGATCTCCTCGCAAAATTTTAACCCAACCTTGATAATTTTCAAGCTTTGACTCTTCTCTTTTTCCAGAAGGTGGAGTGACCCAACCAATCATCTCTTCATATCCAAGACGTTGCTCAATTAAACTCCGATCGACCTCATTTTCAGCACCTGAAATAATAATATGAGCAGTATTATTTAAAAGGGCCTTAATCATAAAGGCCCTAAAACCTAATTGCACAGCAGAAATAGAAACAAATAACATGCTTCCAAAGCTAATTCCTAATAAAATAAGCAGGGTTTGCTTCTTTTTAGAAAATAACTGCTTTAAGGCTAAATAGAGCATTTACTTTTTCCCTTTGATCACGAGTTCATCGTCCAACGTGATATCACCACTTACAAGCTCGGCCCAAACTCCATCAGTATAGCCGATCTCAACATCTATAACCGCTTTTTTATCTGCTCTCATTCTTACAACTCGACCTTCCGAAATTGCTTTTAGAGGAATAAGTATAACATCTTTCTTTTTTCCAACTTCGACGACAATATCAGCAGTCATCCCTGACATAATATTTTCCGGTATATCCTTAACTTCAATATGGGCAATAAACTCGCCTTTTTTTGGAAATAGGCTTTGAACTTTTCCCTTGAGCTCAATTGATTTTAGACTTTCAAAAATAACCTTAGCCGTCTGTCCTGTCCTCACTCTTAAGGCTGCATCCTGCTCTAAAGAAACTTCAATGTATTTATCTTCCAAATCCTCCAAACGCATAATCGAGATCTGAGGTAAGGCCACCTCGCCTTCCTTTAATTCAATATTTGTAATCGTTCCCTCAAAAGGAGCTCTAAACAAGCTCGCCCCACTAAAAGAGATGAGTTTTTGATTCTTTTTTACTTTTTCTCCTTCTTTCACATACAACTTACTAATATTCGTCATAATGCCAATTTTCACATCAAAAGTAGAACGAGAACGAACTTTTCCAAGTCCGTAAATAGCTTCTTGAACATCACCCTTTTTAACTTTGAGATATTGAGTATTCTTTTTTTGATAAAAAAAGGAAAGCAGACCTAAAATAATAATAAGTCCTATAATCGTAATAACTAGATATATTTTCTTCACATAACCTCCGAAATTTTCTTTAATTAATATAGTTTTTCGATCAAAAAAATTCAATTTAAAGATCGCTTTTCTTATTTTTTAACAAAAACCTTAAAAAAACATTATTTCTGGCCAAATTTTAGAAAAAAGCATTTTGCTAAGTGTAGGGGAAAAGGATAAAATTCCATCATGGAATTTTTAAATAACCTCACTCTCGAATACCAATATGTCATTGCTGTAAGTTTTTTGCTCTTACTTCCAAAAATTTTACTGCGCTTTCGCATCCCATCAGGAATGACGGCCCTGGGCTTAGGAATTATCTGTAATTTATTTTTAGGCTGGTTTGAAAATGACGATATGATTACAACTTTAGCTAGACTGGGAATAACCTCTTTGTTTGTTTTTGCCGGTATGGAAATTGACTTTGATGATATAAAAAAAAATTACAAACCAATTTCTAAATATCTAGCAAATTCATTGGCGATTATTGCTTTAACTTCGCTAGCAGTCCATTTTCTCGTTGGACTCTCAATCCAAATTTCACTAATCTTTTCTATTGCCATTTACACTCCGTCTGCTGGGTTTATTTTGAGTTCCTTAAAAAATTATGAACTTAATGATGAAGAAATATACTGGATTAAGCTTAAGGCCATTTCTAAAGAAATCGCTGCCATTTTCACTTTATTTATTGCGCTTCAAATGAATGATATGGGTACATTTTTTAAAACAAAGCTTATCCTGATTGCGATTTTCATTTCTCTTCCATACTTATTCAAATTATATTTAAAATTTATAGCTCCCTATGCTCCCAAGTCAGAAGTCTCTTTTCTTGTTATTATGGCATTTTTGACAGGAGTCCTGACTAAAAAACTAGGAACTCACTATCTTGTAGGTGCTTTTGCAACAGGCTTAGTTGCCGGACAATTTAAGCATTTCAAAGATAGCTCTCATTCCTTACGAATCGAAAACTCTTTATCCACTTTTTATAGTATCTTTGTTCCTTTTTACTTTTTTAGTGCTGGACTTCTTATAACTCAGTCTTATTTTAGCTTTGAAGGGCTATTTTATGGAATTATTTTAATTATCATCTTTGTTCCAATTCGCTTTTTTTCAGTTTTATTCAGTATCAAGTATTTTATAGATAGATTTTGGCAACACCGCTATCGGATTTCAGTCTCTTTAATGCCAAATCTCATTTTTGGATTAGTTACAATTAGCATTCTTGCGACAAAATTTAATGTTGATGCGGCTATCCTCTCTGGCCTCGTTTTATACACAATCATTGCAAGCCTTCTTCCAACTCTTGTTTTTAAAAAAGTACCACCTGAAGACTATCAACTTGGTCAATAACATTAATATAAGTTTAAATGAGTAAAAAATTCCTCCTCTGACCTATTTTGAGGAGGAATTAATTTATCACTCAATCATTTGGTCATCAAAAGCTGCTAAGCCTGCTTTGGCCCCTTCACCCATTGATATAATAATTTGCTTATAAGGTATAGTTGTTACATCACCTGCAGCATATATACCTTTGATATTAGTTCTATTTTTTTCATCTACAATAATCTCCCCAAACTTATTAGTCTCGACTAGATCTTTTATAAATTGACTATTAGGAGATAAACCAATTTGTACAAAAATCCCTTCTAGCTCTAGTTTAATCAATTCTTTACTACGTCGATCTTCATACTCTAGTCCAACAACTTTTTCTCCATTGGCCAAAACTTCAGTAGTACGTGCATTTTTAATTATTTTTGTATTTGGTAAAGATTCGAGTTTATCAATTAAGACTTGATCTGCTCTTAACTCTTCTCCAAATTCAAGTAATGTCACCGATTTAACAATTCCAGCAAGGTCAATAGCGGCTTCAACACCTGAGTTTCCTCCCCCGATAACAGCGATATCTTTTCCCTTGAACATTGGACCATCACAATGGGGACAATAAGCAACCCCACGTCCTAGATAATCTTTTTCGCCTGGAACGTTAAGCTCTTTCCATTTTGCACCTGTGGCGACAATTAAAGCCTTTGTTTTTAAAGACTCTCCACTATCAAGTTCAATTATTTTCACAGAGTCATTAGCAACATTTTTGACTCTTCTATGCTCTAAAATATCAATATCGTATTCATTCATATGTTTGGCCAATTGAGCTGAGAGCTCTGGCCCTTCTGTATAGGGAACAGAAATAAGATTTTCAATTCCTTTTGTATCTTGGACTTGTCCACCAATTTTTTCTGCAATCACTGCTGTTTTTAATCCTTTTCTTGCAGTATAAATAGCACTAGAAGCCCCAGCAGGACCTCCCCCTATAACAACAACATCATAGTGACCAAGTTCTCGATCCTCTTTTTTAAGTTCGTTCACACCAAATTTTTCTTCTAACTTTGATAAGATATCAGTCACAGACATTTTACCTGCACTGACAAGTTTATCACCATCCATGACACTTGGAACGCCTTGTACTTTCAACTTATCAATCTCTTCTTGTACAAAAGCTCCATCAATCATTTGGTGTTCAAAGTCATCATGATAAATTGACATTAAATTGAGCGCCTGTACGACCTCTGGACAGTTTTCACAAGATAAAGAAATAAAAGTACGTAATTTAATTGGTCCCTTCAGCCTTTGGATTCGCTTGATAATTCCTTGGTCAGGTAACTTCCCCTGAGAGTCACTATTTAAAATCGCTAAGATGAGAGAGGTAAATTCATGCCCCCCAGGTATTCCTAAAAACGAAATTCCATTTTCTTTTCCTTGATACTTTAGTTTAAACTCAGGAAACTCACTTTTTTCATTTAATTGTTCAAGTTTAATTTTTTCTGAAGTCGATGCAACCTCCTCCAACATCTCGAGGAGATCTGCAAACTTCTGATGATCAGATTGAAAATAGGCCAAAGTAATTTCACCTTTTAAATCTTTATAAACATCTTTAAGTTGATCTATCAATTGTTGCTCTAACATATATAACTCCTCTTGTGTTTAAAGAGAGTGCTCAGCACTCCCTTTTTAAATTTTCCCTACTAAGTCAAGACCTGGCTTTAATGTCTCACTTCCTGGCTTCCACTTAGCTGGACAAACTTCATCTGGATTTTCAGCTATAAATTGCGCTGCTTGAACTTTTCGCATCAATTCATCAGCATTTCGTCCAATTCCATTATCATGAATTTCGGCTATCTTAATTTCTCCTTCAGGATTAATTAAAAAAGTTCCTCTATAGGCCAAACCCTCTTCCTCAATATGAACACCTAATGCTCGTGTCAACTGCCCTGTAGGGTCTGCCAACATAGGATATTTAATTTTTTTAATTGTTTCGGAAGCATCATGCCAAGCTTTGTGAGTAAAATGAGTATCAGTACTGACTGAATAAACTTCTACTCCCATCTTTTTAAATTCATCGTATTTGTCGGCCATATCTCCTAATTCAGTAGGACAAACAAAAGTAAAGTCTGCTGGATAGAAAAATAAGACAGACCATTTCCCCGCAAGATCTTTTTCAGTAACAGTATGAAAATCGTCATTTTGATAGGCTTGAACCTTAAACTCTGGTAATGTTGAATTAATTAATGTTTTCATTGAATCTCCTTTGTATCAGATTATTTCTTAAAGCTAGTATCGTTGATTCCCTGATAGATTTCCAATATTAGTTCTCTATAGGGCGATAGAAAATAATTATCAAAAGAAAGGCCGTGAAAATCAAAAAGTTGAATTAAATCAATAAATAATCAACAAAATCAGTAAACATATGAAAAAGAAGTGCAATGGCTACAATACGAAAACGAGGAATAAAAAGACATATAAAGTAGATAAAAATCGCGGGATAGGAATGTAATAAATGATTTCCAACACTTAAACGATAAGGGTCAAAGATAGGCTCCGATAATAAATGATCTAGATCCACCAACATCGAAAGGAGAAAAATGCCCCATACTTTCTTCCACTTTTGTGGCCAAAAAGCTTTAGCTAAAAAAGCAGGAAAAAGAAAATGTAATCCATAATGAATGAAAAATCTTAACACATTTTTTTATACCAAGTGAGCAAGAAAATGGCCTGATTTATTTTAATTCAAATACTTTTAGCCCAATTTCAAAGGCGGTAGGAAAAAGGTAACGCTGTACGACCTCGCCTGATTCCAAAACATAGTCTCTCGGAGTGGCTTGACTAGCATAATCCATCAAATAATCACGTTCAAATACAGAAAGACTACAACTAAACTCAAATAATTTTTTAAGATTAATACGTGTATAATTATTTTGTCTTATATCTAAGCCACCTAAGCTTCTTGGAGAAAGTCTTGTTTGCATAGGATCCACACTCGTTCCACTTATATCTGAAATCATATCCGCGATTTCTTCACTTAAAGCTTTAGGTGAAGAGCATAGCCTAGCATCATTAGCGAAAGCTGAAGAATGAATTAATAAGACCATTAAAAAAATTCGTATAAACATTTTTATTCCTTTATGCATCAATATTTAAATAAGCCTGTAAAACATGGCCTGAAAAACTTCTAGAGCCATCTTGTGTGGTTTGTCGAGATAAGTACATAGAGAAATTGGCCAATGTTAAAATTAAGTTTTCCTCTAGATTCACCTCATATGTTCCCCCATTAATTGTTGTAGGTAGGATCCTTTTATCTTGAGGGCGAAAGAAAATTGCACCGACCCAATCATTTATTCCTAGAGGGCGCGGATAACTTACCTTATTCTGGCTAAAAGAAGCAAAGTACTTTTGAGTTTGACCAAATTCATTTCTTAGAAGTTGAGCCAAAAAGTCCTCATCGACTTCCTCTCCACTATATAAACCTTCACTTTTGAGGTCTGAAATTATGGAACTATAAATGGCCTGAAATTTATGTTTATCCGGAATATTTAGTTCTTGTCCCTGGGGGTTTCGCAATTTATCTAAATAAAGTATAAAGTTATTTTCATAAAAGCCTTTAACAAAATATTTCAACATACTATTTTGACTTTTTTGTGCCTTAACTAAGATGGCCTTAATCATTTCTACATTCTCGGTCGGTCCATACAGAAGAGTTTTACCAAACTGAAATTTCTGCCACGCTTTTGGCAATTGGCGTTTAGGAAGCTCAAACTCTTTTAAGGTCCCTGATTTGTGGTAAAGCATTTCCATTGTTAAAGCATGATATTTTTTTTGTGCTGCTAAAATTTTTTTTTCCTTTTCATTAGCTGACCAATATTCTTTATCTTGAAGAAATTTTTTTGCTTTTTCAACTAAGTCAGGCTTAGATGAGCGATCATAGGTATTTTGCCCAAAACACGCCATCTCATAAACCAAAATATCATCCATCATTCCTGGAGCATGAAAAACCTCCGCCCAATGCATCATTTCATGAAAAACAAGCATCGCCGTAGCGTCAACCTTCTCCCCCGTTTGTCGAGGAGTTCCTCTATCCATTAGTCGTGTTTGAGCATGACGCTTAAACTCAGTCGCGACATCATTTTTCCACCAAGCCAGCTTAGGCATAACAAATAATCTTTCTTGGTTGGCCATTAAGTTCGTATTAAAAATAATACCCGGAAAATCTGGTACCAACCCTTTATAATCGCTAAACTCATAGCTATTGGGATTAAAATTGGGAAAATTTGAACGAGCAATAGCATTTGTTCCAATACCCGGAAGGCACGCAAAAGTTTTTCTTAGTCGAGTATCACTCAAATAGTCTAAAACTTTATTGGCCCTTTCAAGATGAATTGGTGCAAAATTATTTTCTGGATTTACCAAACATCTAAGTCCTTTATCAATGGCAGAGTGTATATCTTTAGCCAATCTTTTATGTCCATTTCTATTCTCAGCGAAAATAATAGAATAATGTGGATAGCTGCGGCAGCCCTCAAGATGAATCCCACTCCCTAAGCTATAAAAATCAACTCCTTGCTTTTGGGGTGAAGAAAGTTGAGAAAGTAGCTTTTCAACTCCTGCATGAGCACTCAAAATATTAATCAAAATTATGCTTAAGCTAACAACAGTTTTCATAGGGCCCCTTCGTTTTGCCGTATAATTACTGATTTACTTAAGCAATTCAAATTTATTGAAAATCTTACACCTGTTAACCAACTTAGATACTCTTTTTCAGACTCCCCCGTACGTAAAATCAATACCCTACCCTACCCTTTTATAAATCTTAACCAAATATTCATCTTTAGTTATTACCAGTAAATGACCGATAAATATTTAAATGAAAAATAACTTTGTTGACCATATTTTTTCTCAAAAATATAAGATTGCCTTAGCCATTATTGCAATTTTAGCCTTTTTTAATTTACTCATTTCAAATTATATGCTCAACAACCAAAAAAGTTATGATCGACTCATTAATATAAGTGGCCGTCAAAGAATGCTTTCGCAAAAAATTGCTCTCCAAGTTAAACGCATTATTTATGAAAAAGATAAAAGTGAAACCGAACTTATTGAAAAAAAATTAAAAGCAGATATTGATCTTTTTCTTAACTCACATAATCTTATTATCCTTGGTGGATGGGGAGTACAAAAAAGACCCCTTAGTCAAAAATCTTTTCAGCATTATTACAAACCTGGAGGATTAAATGAGCTGGTGCAATCCTATATAACAAGAGTCAATAAGATTCTTAAAACTCAGGATGATACACTTCTTTCTTCCCAAGTTTCAGATAAAATTTTAAAAGAACTAGATAAAGCGGTCCATATTTTTGAAAACGAAAGTAAGAAAAAAATTAAAAATTCAATTATGACTCAGTTTATTCTTTTTGTTATGACATGCCTTGTTCTTATTTTAGAATCTTTTTATATTTTCACTCCCCTAAGAAAAAAATTAAGATCTCTTATTACATTACTTAAGCAAGAAAAAGACGAAGCCATACAGGCTAAAGAAATTAAGTCACGTTTTGTAACAAATATAACTCATGAACTAAGAACTCCTCTTAATGGAATTATTGGTGCTCTCGAACTCATGAATATCAATCAACTCAATCAAGACAATTTGAAATATTATGAAATCATAGATAGCTGCGCAAAAACCAATTTAATCCTGGTCAACGATTTTTTAGATTTTGAAAAAATTCAAGAAAACAAGTTTAACTTTGCTCCCAACTGGTCCAATATTGAAAAGGCTATGGACGAACTCAAAAACCAGTTTCATCCTATTTCTCAAAGAAAAAAAATCCCTTTAATCGTAGAAACTGAACTTAAAAGCAATTATATTTATACAGATATCACAAGACTTAAACAAATTTGTTCTAATATTCTTTCGAATGCTTTCAAATTTACTGATGAAGGTGAAATAAATCTTAAACTTAAACAAGAGGAGGATCAATTTACTATTATTATTGCTGACACAGGGAAAGGGATAGCTAAATCACAGCAAAAAGAAATCTTTTATGCTTTCACCCAACTCTATCAAGATGCCAAAGAACAAGTCTCCGGAACTGGGCTTGGCTTAAGTATTGCAAAAAGTCTCACCGAGCTATTAGGGGGCCAAATTTCTTTATACTCTAAGCCAGGTGAAGGAAGTAAGTTTTATCTACACTTTCAATTTGAACATAAGCTTATTCATGAAGACTCTGTTGCTCAAAAAAGCCAAGGCACCTTATCAACTCTAAATAAACAAAAAAAGTCATATAAAATTCTATTACTTGAAGATAATAAGACGAATCAAATTATTTTTGAAAAATACATACAAAGACTTGGTTATGAAATTACCATCGTCAATGATGGTGAGGAAGGCCTTGCGATTCTCAAAGATCATAGTTTTGATCTTATTTTTTCAGATATTCAAATGCCCAATATGAATGGAATCGACTTCTTACATGAGTTTAAGCGCCAATATCCCCATCTCAAAACCCCCATCATTGCTTTTACGGCCAATGCTCTTAAAGCTGACCGTGAGCAATATTTAAAAGAAGGTTTTGATTTTATCTTAGCAAAACCTTTAAAACTTAATGAATTGAAGGAATTTTTCAAAGAGTTTGGCCAAGCCAAAGAATAATGCCACAAAAAATGTGCTTTCGAATAAAAAGGGAGCAGCAAGATACTGAAATAACGAGAGCTTAACAAAAGACAAGCTTATAACATTGAAAGAGATGTTAATCTGTTTCACATAAAACACACCTAAATAACAAAGGAAGTGAATGTTCTCTATACTTAATTTGGCCATAGTTTTTCTTATTGCGACTTCTTGTGTTGATGTACAAGAACAAGAAATATCCCCCCTTGAGTTTTCAAAACAAAATGCCCAAACAAAGTATTCTTATGAAGACATCAAATCTCAAATACTTATAAGTAAGTGCCTAAATTGTCATGGACCAAGTCATGCTATAAATCTCAGTTTATCTCAAAAAGAATTGATACAAAAAGGCTATGTCATCCCGGGCAAGCCAATTGAGTCTCCATTATTTTATAGACTTAAAAATGCCGGAGCTAAACCTGATAAAGAAACCATGCCCCTCAATCAAGCCCTTGAAGCTGATGAAATTAATAAAATTTCAGTTTGGATCAAAAGCTTAAAAACATCATCCTTACCTGATGAAGTTGTTGAGTCACCACCTCCAGAGAATAATAACTCAGAAGATAATGAAAATTCCCCCCCTTCAACTGTTGATTTTCAAACATTAGAATTAAGTTTTAATAATGTTAAAGAACATATTCTTAAAAATAATTGTCTTAACTGCCACTCAGCTCAAGGGAGTGCTTCGCACTCAAATTTTGATGTCACGGACTATAATGACTTAGTCACTCAAGGCTACATCACAAAAGGTAAGCC
>LULF01000090.1_pt1 | contig 30397 bp, 30 predicted proteins | sample 728221 | NCBI WGS metagenome assembly LULF01 (sample SAMN03860296, study PRJNA289734) | marine metagenome | biome: seawater column; feature: ocean; material: water; isolation source: Red Sea water column Station 169 - depth 500m | place: Saudi Arabia: Red Sea | collected 2011-10-15 | depth 500 m | reverse complement strand
TGCCCGCGGCTTCCGCAACTACGACAACTACCGGCTACGCATGCTCCTCATCGGCGGAGGACTCGACACCCTCATCCCCACCTGAAGTACGAAGAGCCGGCATACCGCTCCGCGATCACCGGGCGGTACGTGACGAAGGGGACCGCCCAGCGATCGCCGAACACCACCGTCACCGAGAACGGCTGACGTGTCGTCGCTGCGGCGGGCACCTGCTGGGGAGGCGGTGTCCGCCGTTGCCGCGACTCCAGCATCAGCATCGAATCGTCAGACCGCTTTTTGTCGGGGGAGGCAGTCATGCTGCTAATCCGGAAAGGAGTCCAAAATGCCCAACTACTGCGTTAACAAGGTCGCCCAGTCGAACGGCGATCACGAGGTGCACGACACCACCGCCGCCAAGTGGTGTCTGCCTAACCCCGCGAATCGCCAGGACTTGGGGTTTCACGCCGGCTGCGTCTCCGCGGTTCAGAGCGCGAAGAACTACTACTCGCAGGTCAACGGCTGCCGCTGGTGCGCACCCAACTGCCACACCGGGTAGGCGTCGACCGCGGCTGACTGCCGGTCGATGCGGGCAAATCCCTCAGTCCTCGCTCGAGAGGGCGGTCCTCGCTAGCAGCATCGCCATAGGAGTCAGTGTCCGACGGTCAATCCGTGGCAGGCCGTGGTCGCGCTGCTCGGACGCGATGTTGGCCAGCGCGTGCGTCGCCTCGCGGAGCGCCCAACCCGACTGGTCGGTGCTGACGGGTCGTCCATCGCGCTGTCGCCAGCCGAGGTAGGTCAGGGCTTCGGCCAATCGCTTTTCGTGCCGTCCCTCCGGTTCAGACACGAGGCACAGCAGGGCCAGCAGGCGAGCCTGGAACGTGAAGGTGTCCTCGTCGCCGTCGACGAGACGGTCGGCGAGGTGGCGCCACAAGGCGGCCGGGTCGGCCCGAGCGGCCTTCCCGAGCTTGGTGAGCAGGAGCTTGCCCTTGGACTTCCGAAGCAGCCCGATCTGCTGGAGCGACTGGCGGAACTCGAGCAGTGGGACCGTGAGGTCTTCACGATTGCGCTTCCCGATCCAATCCCCGACCACAGGAACGACCTCCGAGGCGGCCTCGACGTCGGCGGGTTTGAGATAGCCGGCTGCAGTCAGCGCGATGCCGTCGCGGGCTGCGCGATCGAGGAACCACTGGTACGCGCGAAGGTTGGCAGTCAGAGTCGGCACATCGGGTTGCTCGGGAGTCCCGATGGCGAGGGTGCGGGCGATGAAGTTGTCGCCGACCGGCGTCCGCTGGAGATGGTTCAGCAGGCGGACCAGGTCCGGGCGCACTCCCCATTCAGCGAGTCCACCGGCAGGTGAGACGAGGCGTTCGTTGAGCTCGGCGATATCGAAGGCAGCGGGCGCGTCGACGATCTCGGTGAGGTCTTCGGCATCGCGCAGTCCGCCGCAGTCGTCCGGCGGTGCGGCCCGTGCACCATCGACACACCTCGCCTGCGGCGCGTCGTCCGTCAGCGGGAGGACCTCTTCGAGGCGAATCGTCAGATCCCAGTTGTCGCCGTAGTCGTAGACGTAGTGCAAGACGTCGCCCGGCTCGACCAATGTTTCGTCGAGGGTCACCTCAGCATCGGGCGTTCCTTCGTCCTCGCCCTCCTCGACGTCGTACTCGCAGAGGAACCACTCAGCACCCATGTCGAACGTGTCGCCGCCGATGGAGAAGCGATGCAGGTGCGAATCCGTCCAGTCGTACGCCGCCTGCAAGACCTGGTGGACCGCGGCGAGCGTGAGATCCGAGCGCAGGTCAAGCCGTCGCCAGATCGGCGGATGTGCATCGTTGAGGTCGACCCGCACTCGGAAGATCGCCGGCTCGTCGCGCTTGGGGTGGCGCAGGTGCGGGTTGTTCGTCCGCTTCGCGAAGCCACCGCCTGAGACCACCGACATCTGGTCGGCGAGCGTCCGCAGGTCGCCGAGGTCAGTCCCTGAGATCAGCGCGTCGAACTGGCGGAGGAGGTCATCGTCGTCACCTGCGGGCACGGCCCGATCGTAGGCGTCGGCGGGTGAGGGCGCGGGGACACGAGGGATGTCCGACGCTTCTGGAAGGATCCGAGTCGAGACGGTATGAGGAGGTGGAGGCGTGGCACGTCCGATTCCAACCCCGCTGTACCACTTCACTCGCGTCGAGCACTTGCCGACGGTCATCGGCTCGGGTATCCAATGCGATGTCGTTGCTCAGACGCAGGGACTGCTTCTCAAGGAGATCGGCGAGCCTGGCATCAAGCAGTCGCGCCGCAGCCGTGACGTGCCGGTGCGGCCAGGAGGAGTGGTCGCGGACTACGTCCCGTTCTACTTCGCGCCAAGAAGCCCGATGCTCTATCGGATCGTCCACGGTGGCGTCGCGAGCTACACGGACGGAGACGCGCGAATCGTGTACCTCTGCACGACGCTCGAGCGGCTTGCGGGGCTGGGCCTGGACCCGATCCTTACCGATCGGAACGCCGCCAAGCGCTACGCAGAGTTCCACCGCTTCACCGACGGAGAGCCGGAGGAGGACTTCGTCGACTGGCCGCTGATGAAGGCGAAGATGTGGAACAACGACGGCGAGCACCCCGACCGGCTGGAACGACGGATGGCGGAGTGTCTCGTGCGCGGTGCGGTGCCCTGGGACGCGATCGAATATGTCGGAACCAAGAGTCAGACTGTCGTGGAAGAGGTGCAGTCGATGCTGGCTAGCGCCGATTGGATTCCCCGCGTGGAGATCCGTCGTGAGTGGTACTTCTGAGGCATGCTGGAGGTGAGATGATCAAGGAAACGGCTGGGAATCTGCTGAGCGCAGATGCCGAGGCACTCATCAACACGGTGAACACCGAGGGCGTGATGGGCAAGGGCATCGCGCTCCAGTTCAAGAAGGCCTACCCCGCGATGTACGACGCGTACCGGAAGGCAGCGAAGGCCGGCAAGGTCCGTCTCGGGCACATGCATGTCTGGCCGACGGGACAGATGACCGGCCCGAAGTACATCATCAACTTCCCGACCAAGGGCCATTGGAAGTCCAACTCCAAGCTCAAGGACATTGAGAGCGGTCTCGCGGATCTGATCGCCGTCATCCGCCGGCTCGGCATCGAGTCCATTGCTGTTCCGCCCCTCGGCTGCGGAAACGGCGGCCTCGACTGGGTCGAGGTGGAGCCAAGGATCATCGCTGCATTCGACGAGGTCCCGAACGTCGACGTGCTCTTGTTCCCTCCCGCCGGCGCACCGAGCGCGGCGGAGATGGTGACGGCGAGCCCGAGGCCGACGATGAATCCGAACCGCGCTGCGCTGGTGGAGATCCTGAACCGATATACGGGTCAGGCAATGCTGGCACCTGGCCAGATCGAGGCGCAGAAGCTCCTCTACTTCCTGCAGGTTGCGGGTCAGCCGCTGAGCCTCAACTTCGCCAAGCATCACTACGGTCCGTATGCCGACAACCTCCGGCACGTCCTGAACCTTCTCGAAGGCCACTTCATCCGAGGCTTCGGTGATGGCAGCGCACGCGTTGCCGACGCGGAGCCTCTCATCGTCCTGCCGGATGCCGCCGAGGAAGCGCAGCAGGTGCTCGCTGACGACACGGAGGCGCAGCGTCGGATCGACCAGGTACTTGAACTTGCCGAGGGTTTCGAATCCGCCTACGGACTCGAACTGCTGTCAACGGTGCACTTCGTGGCGCAGTCGATGCCGGATGCGACCGACGATGACCGCCTGCAGGCGATCTGGGCGTGGTCTCCGCGCAAGGCGCGAATGTTCACTGAGGACCACGTGCGGATCGCGCTGGAGACGCTTCGTGGTCAAGGCTGGCTGGCCCACCAGCTCGTCTCTGCCTGACGCTTGACGGTCGGGTGCTCCTTTCTTCTTCGCGCGCGCTGGGTCGGGTCGACAGCCTCCGCCAAGGAGGCATCAGTCAGGGTCGCCGGGATGCCTGCCAGGCGTCGTACGCATCACCGATCCGATCGGCCAGAGCCTTGTCGCGGTCGAGGGTGGCGTGTTGGTAGATGGCCATCGCTGCCTGGGAGGCGTGGCCGGCGCGGGCCTGAAGCTCGGCGCCCGTGGCGCCGTGCTGGCCGGCAAGCGTGAGTGCCGTGTGGCGAAGGTGGTGAATCGTCAGGTCCGGCCGGCCGGCCTTCGCGCGCGCCGGGCGGTAGCGATCCATCAAGTGGCGGACGCTCATGTGGTCGGTTCGGTCACCAGGGAACAGCAGACCCGAGGGACCCTCGGCGGTGTGCTCGAGCAGATGCTTCTGGAGCATCGAGAGGAACGGCGGCGGGGCGTGGACGGTCCGGATGCCCTTGGCCGTCTTGGGTGAGCTGATCGGTCGACCGCACTCAGGGCACGCGCCGCGGGCGGACGGGTCGGCGTCCTTGTCGACCTTGCGGGTGACGTCGATCCGCCCGGTCACACCGTCGACATCCGAGCGCCGCAGCTCCAACAGCTCGCCCTCGCGCAGGCCCACGAAGGCGGCGAGGACGATCAGCAGCTTCAGCCGGTCGGGCATTGCGTCGATGATCACCGCCAACTCATCGAAGGTCGCGGGGATGGCGACGTTCTTGACCGGCGCACTACTCGCGCCGCGGATCTTAGGTGGCGCCCGGTCGATCAGCTCCTCTTCCTCGGCCGCTTGGAGGATTGATCGCAGCAGCCGGTAGGAGGCCGCGTTCGTCGACTCCTTCGCCGGGTCGAGGGATGCGCGCCAGGCCTTGATCTGCGCGAGGGTCACCTCGTGGAGGGGCGCGTCTCCGAAGAACGGGAGGATCTGGCCCTTCAGTAGCGCGCGGTAGCCGCGGACCGTGTTCGGCCGAAGGCCGCGCTCAGCCAAGTAGCGCTCGGCGAAGCTCTGCAGGGTGTTGGACTCTGCCTCGCGAAGACGTCGTTCGGCCGCCTCCTTCCTGGCCTGCGGGGATGTCCATTGGTCCCGGTCGATCAGTGCCCGCTCGGCCGCAAGCCACGCCTCGGCGTCCATCTTGGTCGCCAGTGTGCGGGAGTGGCGTACGCCATCCGACATGGCGTAGCGAGCCCGGTAGGTGACCTGCCCGGACCTGCTGACTCGTCGCTCGACCTCACCGAACCCGCGTCGCCGTGCCATCCCGAGACCTCCCTGACCCCATGCTGCGTTGGCACACTACGGTACGTGTGGGGGACCGGTGGGGGAAGAGGTGTCAACAGATGGCCTCTGATGACCGCGCCTGACCTGCGCATTTATGCTCGATCGCTGCCAAAGGACAGCCGATGATCTTGCTTTGCAAGCAGGGGGTTAGGGGTTCGAGTCCCCTAGGCTCCACCGACCGATCTCGAACGTCCCGTCCTACGCGGCCTGCGCACCGACTCCCTTAGGGTCGCGCTGCGACTCTTCCCAAGATCCCGCGCGATCCCGCCGACGACTACTCCGCCGCAGCGATCGCGGCGCGCGGTGAGTACGCCGAGGAGCAGACGGGCGCGCGGGTCGAGCACGTGTCGTCGTACTCGCTGGGGCCGGGCACGCTGCCGGGCAACATCGAGAACTTCGTCGGCGTCGCCCAGGTGCCGATCGGGTTGGCCGGGCCGCTGCTGGTGGACGGTGAGCACGCGCAGGGCGAGTTCGTGGTGCCGATGGCGACCACCGAGGGAACGCTGGTCGCGTCGTACAGCCGCGGCATGAAGCTGTGCCGGGCGGCCGGCGGCATCACGACCACCGTGCTCGACGACCGGATGCAGCGGGCGCCGGTGTTCTGCTTCGCCAGCGCGCGCGAGGCTCGGGACTTCAAGGTCTGGCTCGACGCGCACGTCGACGAGATCGCCGCCGCTGCGCACAGCACGACGAGCACCGGCCGGCTGCTCGACATCCAGACCTTCGCCGCGTCCAAGCACCTCTACACGCGCTTCAGCTACTCCCCCGGCGACGCAGCGGGGCAGAACCTCACCGGCAAGGCGACGTTCGCGGCGTGCGCGTGGATCAAGCAGCACTACCCCGGCGAGCTGCACTTCCTGCTCGAGGGCCAGTTCGCCACCGACAAGAAGACCTCGGTGGTCAACATGCTGCACACCCGCGGCAAGCGCGTGGTCGCCGAGGTCACGCTGCCCGCGGCGCTGGTCGAGGAGCAGATGCACGTCTCGACCGACAAGCTCTACGCCGCTCGTATGAAGGGCCAGCTCGGCTCGATCATGAGCGTCACCAACAACAACGGCAACCACTCGGCCAACGGCATCACCGCGGTGTTCATCGCCACCGGGCAGGACGTTGCCAACGTGGCGGAGTCCTCGGCGTTGTACGGCTTCTCCGAGCTGCTGCCGAACGGGGACCTCTACGCCTCGGTCACGCTGCCCTCCCTCATCGTCGCGACGTACGGCGGTGGCACGGGTCTGGCCACGCAGCGCGAGTGCCTGGAGCTGCTCGGCTGCTACGGCAGCGGCGGGGTCCTCAAGCTGGCCGAGATCATCGCGGCGACCGTGCTGGCCGGCGAGCTGTCGCTGGGCTCGGCCGTCGTGGCGGAGGAGTGGGTCCAGGCGCACGACGACCTGGGGCGCAACCGGCCCTGACCGTGCGTGAGTGACGTCTCGGCCGTGCGCGAGTGACGGGTGGGCCGTGCGTGAGTGACGGGTGGGCCGGGCGTGAGTGACGGGTGGGCCGTGCGTGAGTGACGGGTGGGCCGTGCGTGAGTGACGCTTCGGCCACCTGGGGCGGTCGGGAATGGCACACTCTGCGGGTGCGCGCCTCACGACCCGGAGCTGACCGGTCCCGTCGGTCACGGAGGGGAGCAGGGACCGCCGCCCGGCCCGCGGCCGCGATGGCGGGGGTGCTGGTCGCAGCGGTCGCTCTGACCGGCTGCACGTCCTCCAGCCCGCCGCCGCAGGGGCAGGAGCCAGCCGCGCCGCAGGCGACCCTGACCGTCAGCCCGGTCGACATCACCCCGGCGCAGCGGGCGTTGGCGCACGTGCCGGCCGACGTCACCGCGGTGACCATCACCGACTTCGACCGGGCCGCCCTGCAGCTCGGGCTCGACGAGGTGAGCAGCGACCTCCCGCAGCGCGAGCGCAACGCCTTCTGGGACCGCGCCCAGCGCGAGACCGCCATCCTCAGCGACGGCCTGCTGCGCCCGGTCGGCCCGCAGCTGCTCCGCGACCACTCCTTCTCCCAGGAGGACGTCGGCTGGGAGGCCCGGCTCTTCGACGCCGAGGGCCAGGAGGTCGGCTGGATCCTCGGGCTGCACACGATCATCGACCCCCGCGCGGTCGAGAAGGCCGTCGACGCCGGGGTCGGGCCGCTGGCCGACGCGGTCGTGGACGTCGACGCCGGCCTGGTGCTGTCGGGCGCCGCCGTGGACGTGGACGACCCGTGGGGCGACGACGACGCCACGGGGATGCTCGTGACCGGCACCGCGGTCGGCACCTACGTGGAACGGGGATGCGTCCCCGCACCGGTTGGGGCCACCGGCCTCGAGCCGCTGTCGGCGTACTCCGTCGCGCTGGAGGGGACCCTGGCCACCGTGCGCCTGGGCACCGATCGGCAGGACCTCTTCGAGCGGATCGCCCTGGCCGCCGATGACAAGGACGTCGCCCGAGTGCTCGAGGGCGGGGTCGCCGACCCGGCCTCGGGCCGCATCGGCTACCGCCTCGTCGACCCGGTCGGCGCGGCGGAGCTGACGCTGCGCCGGGCGCTGCCGTTCGCGGCCTGCGCGGACTGACGCACCCCCGCCCGCGGCCGGGGCCGGACCTCAGGCCAGCGCGGCGTGCTCCGAGGCGTCGTGGGCGGAGAAGACCGTGACCTCGCCGGCGTGCGCGGCGTACATCTCCCGCAGCCGAGCCTGGTTGTCGCGTCGCAGCCGGTCGTCGGCGGCGAGGAGGCGCTGGTAGACCTTCAGCCCGACCGGGGGTGCGGGCGGGGTCTGCTTCTCGGAGGTGTGGAAGTAGGAGTCACCGGCGTGCAGCAGCCACCCCTCGGCGGTGCGGACCGCGACGCCGCAGTGGCCGCGGGTGTGGCCGTGCAGCGGCACCAGCAGCACCTCGCCCGCCGAGCCACCGTTCGCGCCGGGCAGCGCGGACACCGCCGACAGCCCCATCCACGACTCGCCGGCCGTGGTGTGGGTGACCCACTGCGGTCCGTGCGCCCACTGCACCGGGAGGTAGCGCGCCTTCTCACGGAGGGTCGGCGCCGTGGCGGCGGCGAGCTCGGCCTCGTGCACGTGCACCCGCGCGGTCGGGAAGTCCGCGAGTCCACCGGCGTGGTCGAGGTCGAGGTGGGTCAGCACGACGTCGGTGACGTCGGCGGGGTCCAGCCCGCGGGCGAGCAGCTGGGCGTGCACCGTCTCGGCCGGGTCGAGCGTCGGACGCACCATGGCCCGGAACGGCTGTCCCAGCCGCTTCGGGTCGGCCACGTCCCCGCGGCCGAAGCCGGTGTCGACCAGCAGCAGGCCCTCGGGCCGCTCGACGACCAGGGTGTGGGCGACCATCTCGGTCGGCGACAGGCGGCCGCCGAAGGTCCCGGCGGGGCGCATGGTGGCGGCGTTGAGGTGGTGGACTCGCACGAGGCCCGAGTCTGTCAGTCGCGACCGGTCGCGTGCAGCGCCTTGACCGTCGGGCTGGACGCGACGCTGCTCGGCTCGGGGTAGGTCCCCAGCACGCGGTCGGCGGTGCCGGCGGTGACCACGGCGAACCAGTAGTGCTCGTTCTTGTAGTGGTGCAGGCGGTGGTTGCGCCACACCGAGCGGTACCACCGCGAGCGCGGCTTGTAGTCGCTGTGCACGAGGTAGTGGGTCCACTCGTAGCCGAGCATGATCGCGTACGCCGACACCAGGAAGGTCCACGCCCACGAGGACCCCACGGCGAGCAGCGGACCGTCGGTGACCAGCCCGGTCACCGCGAAGCCCGCCACTGCGAAGACCGCCAGCAGCCACAGCAGGGCCCGCCACGGGATGAACACCAGCGGCAGGTCGCGCGGGTCGGCGTGGTGGGCGCGATGCTCCTGGGCGAGGTGGGAGTCGATGGTGATCGGTCCGACCCGGCGCGGCTTCCAGTGCAGCACGGCCACGTGGACGACCCACTCGATGAGCGGGAAGAGCGCGAGCAGGGTGGCGGGGACCAGCAGCTCCCAGGCCGAGCCGGCACCCACCAGCACCCGGCCGAGCACCGCCACCGCGAGCGCGGTGGTGATCATCGGCGGGCTGGGGTGCCGCCAGAACTCCCGCCAAGCGGCACGCAGGGACAGCGTCTCGCGGCGCCTGGCCTGGCCGGTGATGCGCTCCTCGTCGGCGGCCAGACGCTGGGCGGCGGCGGCCTCGATCTGCGGGTCCACGCGGGTCACCTCAGTCCTCCGGCCTGGAGACGGTCGAGGTGGCAGTGGCGTCGGGAAGGGCATCGCCGTCGCCCAGCTCGCTGAGCGCGCCGAGGATCGCGTCGGTGGCCGGGCGCAGCACCCGCTCGGCGGCGGCGCGGGAGACGTCGGGGTCGCCGGAGGCGATCGCCGACACCAGCAGCCGGTAGGCCTCGACCTGCCCGACCTCCAGCGCCATCACCGGGGCCAGCGCCTCCAGGGCGGGCTCGTAGGCCGCCCGCAGGCTGTTGAACATCAGTCGGAAGACCAGCGAGTCGGCGGCGTCGACGACCTGGTCCCACAGCTCAAGGGCGTGCACCTGGCGCTCGACGTCGTCGTCGGTGGTCGAGAGCGCGTCGACCACGTCGGTCAGGGACGCGGCCAGCGTCGGTCCCCCGCGCCGGGCCGCGAGCGCGGCCACGGTCGGGCCGACCGCCAGGCGCGCCTCCAGGACGCTGCGCGCCACGGCGGTGTCCAGTCCACCGGCGCGCACCAGCAGGCGCGGGAGCAGGTCGAGACCGGCGTACCGCTTGAAGTCGCGGACCGTGGTGGCCTCGCCCTGCCGGACCTCCACGAGCCGGGTGGCGGCCATCCGCTGCAGGGCCTCCCGCACGGCCGGCCGGGAGACGCCCAGCACCTCGGCGAGCCGGCGCTCGCTGGGCAGCTGCTCACCCGGCGCGAGGCCCCCGTCGACGACCTCGGCGAGCACCTGGTCGAACACCTCGTCGGGCACGGAGCGGCGGGTCACGGGCTGGAGCGGCATGTCGGGACAGTAGGAGGACCTGAGGTCAGAGGTCAAGTGGTCAGACCAGTGGCCGATCGCAGGACGGTCGGGACCGCTCCGTACCCTGGAGGTGTGCTCGCCGTCCTCGCCCCCCGCTACTGGGGCGCGCACCTGCTCGCCCTGGTCCTGATGGCCGCGGCGGCCGGCCTGGGGTGGTGGCAGTACGACTCATACCAGGCCCGGCGCGCCGCGGAGGCGGTCGACCTGACGCAGGCCGAGCCGCTCGCCCTCACCTCGGTGATGGGCCCCGACGAGCCCTACCCCGGCGACCGCGTCGGCCAGCCGGTGACCGTCGAGGGCACCTGGGTGCCGACCGGGACGGTCCTGGTGTCCGGCCGCGAGCACGAGGGCGAGGACGGCTTCTGGCTCGTCACGCCGCTGGCGGTGGGCGGCGCCGAGGACCCGGCGCTGCCGGTGGTGCTCGGCTGGACCGCCGACCCCGACGCGGCCCCCGCGCCGCCGCAGGGCACCGGCGAGGTGATCGGCTGGCTGCAGCCCACCGACGGCACCGGCGAGACCGACACCGACCGCACCGACGACGTGATCCCCCAGGTCCGCACCGCCGACCTGATCCAGCACGTCGAGCAGGACCTGTACGGCGCCTACGCCGTGCTCGACCACGACCGCTCCCCCGTGGTGCCCGGCGCCGACGCCCTGGAGCCGGCCGACCTCGAGCAGCTCCCCCCGCCGGCCGGCGGCACCGGGCTGCGCAACCTGCTCTACGCCCTGGAGTGGGTCGTCTTCGGAGGCTTCGCCGGCTTCGTGTGGTGGCGCTACGTGCGCGACGTCACCCGGGCGGGACGGGACGAGGGCGCCGAGCAGGAGTCGGCCTCCGGTCCCCCGGTACCGTCGGGCACGTGACGGACGACCTGCCCGAGGACCTGCGCACCCCGCTGCGTGCCTACCGCTTCATGGCGACCGTCGTGGGGCTGCTTCTCGTGGTGCTGTGCCTGGTCGGGCTGCCGCTGCACTACGGCTACCTCGTCTCCGACGCCGCCTGGCTGGCGCAGGGCTCCGGCGAGGGCTACGAGGCCGGCGAGTTCATCTCCGAGTACCTCGGCGTCGCGCACGGCTGGCTCTACATGATCTTCCTCTTCTGCGCGTTCTGGCTCTCCCGGCGCGCCGACTGGGACATCCCCTTCACCGCGGTGACGCTGGTCTGCGGCACCGTCCCCCTGCTGAGCTTCTGGGCCGAGCACCGCGCCACCGAGCGGGTGCGCACCGAGGTCCACGAGTCGCTCCCCGCCTGACCACGCACCTGCGCCGAGACCTGCCGTGACCCAGCCGCGCACCGCCTACGTCCTCGGCGGTGGCGGCGCGCTCGGGGCCGTCGAGGTCGGCATGCTCGGCGCCCTGCTCGAGCGCGGCATCACCCCCGACCTGGTGCTCGGCACCAGTGTCGGTGCCCTCAACGGCGCCTTCGTCGCCCAGGACCCGACCCCCGACGTGGTGGACCGGCTCACCGGGCTGTGGGAGACCGTCGCCGCCTCCTCCCGGGAGGTGTACGGCGACCGCCCGCTGCGCGCGGTGCGACGAGCCGTCGCCACGGGCACCCACGTGTGGTCGGCCAAGCCGCTGGCGACCCGGCTGCGCGAGGAGCTCGGCGAGGTGACCTTCGCCGACCTCGCCGTGCCGCTGCAGGTCTGCGCGGCCCACATCGAGCGGGCCGCGGAGCACTGGTTCGACACCGGGGACGTGGTCGACGCAGTGGTCGCGAGCGCCGCCGTACCCGGGCTGCTGCCGCCCAAGGAGATCGACGGTGAGCACTACCTCGACGGGGGGATCGTGAACTCGGTGCCCGTCGCCCGGGCCCACCAGCTCGGTGCCACCCGGGTCTTCGTGCTGCAGGTGGGCCGGATGGAGCGCCCGCTGTCGGCGCCTCGCCGGCCGTGGGACGTCGCACGGGTGTCCTTCGAGATCGCCCGACGGCACCGCTTCAACCGGGAGATGGCCGAGCTGCCGGAGTCGGTCGAGGCGCACGTGCTGCCGACGGGCGGCACGTCCGAGCGCGACGACTCGGTGTGGGCCACCCGTGACTTCAGCGGGGTCGTGGAGAAGATCCGGCTCAGCCGGGAGGCCGGCGCGGCCTACCTCGACGAGCACCTGGCCTGAGTCGGCGCTCCGCACCCACGTCTCCGCACCCACGTCTCCGCACCCACGTCTCCGCACCCACGTCTCCGCGCCCACGTCTCCGCTTCGGGGGCCGTGCGGTGGTGTGATGGACCCGTGCGGGTCCTGAGACGGCTGGTGAGCGTGCCTGTGGTGCTCGGTCTCACCGTGCTCCTGTGGACCACCCTGCCGCTGTGGGTGCTCGTCGCTGCCGCCGCCTCGCCCTTCCTGCCCGGTCGGTGGCGGGCGCCTCGGGTGCTGTGGATGGTCGTGGTCTACCTGACGATGGAGGCGGTGCTGCTGGCGATCCTGCTGGGGCTGTGGCTGGCCTCGGGCTTCGGGCGGCGGTTGCGCACGTCGTACTTCGAGGGCATCCACTACGACCTCGTGCAGGGCGTGATGGCGGTGCTGTTCTCCGAGGCGCGGCGGGTGCTGCACCTGGAGGTGGTCAGCCAGGGATCCGTGCCCGACGCGCACCCCGGCGTGCCGATCCTGGTCTGCTGCCGGCACGCGGGCCCGGGGGACTCCTTCACGCTGATCCACACCCTGATGGCGTGGTACTCCCGCGAGCCGCGCGTCGTGCTCAAGGCGACGCTGGCGTGGGACCCGGTGATCGACACGCTGCTGCACCGCATCCCGGCGCGCTTCATCACGCCGGGCCGGGGAGTCGACCTCGAGGCCGAGATCGCGGCGCTGGCGACCGGCCTGGACGAGAACGACGCGTTCGTGATCTTCCCCGAGGGCGGCAACTTCACCCAGGCCCGGCGACACCGCGCCATCGAGCGGCTCGACCAGCTCGGCCTGCACGGGATGGCGCGCCGTGCCGAGGAGATGGTCCACGTCCTCGCCCCCCGTCCCGGCGGGTTGTTGGCCGCCCTGGACGCGGCCCCCGAGGCCGACGTCGTGCTGGTCGCCCACACCGGGCTCGACCACGTCGTGACGATGCGGGAGCTGTGGCGCGCGATCCCGATCGACAAGCAGATCACCATGAAGTGGTGGCAGGTGCCGCGCTCGGAGATCCCCGCGGACCGCGAGGAGCGCATCGACTGGCTCTACGGCTGGTGGGAGCGCATCGACGCGTGGGTCGAGCAGCACCGCGTCGTCGTCGGTGGTCGGGCGGCGCCGGTGCCGACCGGCGGGGACGGGACCGTGGACGACGAACGGCCGGAGGAGCCACGCTCCTCCGGCCGTCGCTGACCCGTGCGGCTCCCGGGCTACTTCTTCTCGTCGATCTCCACGACCTCGGCCGGGTCGTCCGGCGTGGTCGCGGCGTGCTTGCCCTCGGCGCTGTCGGCCAGGGCCTCGTCCGGCGAGGAACCACCGGTGTCGTCGGCCTCGCTGCCGGCGGCGGTCGCCGCGCCGGCCATCGGGGCGGCGGGCGAGGGGGCCGGGCTGGCCGGGGGCGGCGGGGACGGCACGTAGGAGGACTGCCAGGACGCGGAGTCCTGACCGCCGCCCTGGACCTTCTTGGCCACCACGGCCACCACACCGGCGAGACCGCCGATGAGCACGAGCTTCTTGAGCTTCGAGCCCTTCTTCTTCGGCTCCTCGCCCCTGAGGTCGGCCACCTTGGCGGCGACGGCGCCACCGGCGGCGGTGCCGGCGAGCGCCGTGTTGGCCTCGCTCAGACCGGCGCTGGCGCGCTCGCCGAGCTCGCTGGCCTTCGTGGAGGCGTAGGCGGCACCGCTGGCGACGTACGGCGCGGCCTTGCGGCGCGCGTCGGCGATCGCCGGACCAGCCTTCTCCCGGGCCTCGCCGCTCAGCTCCACGGCCCGGTCACGGGCGTCGAGGAGGTAGGGCGTGGCCTTCTCGCGCGCATCGGCGATGGCGGGACCGGCCTTCTCGCGGGCCTCGGAGATCGCGGCCTCGACCTGCGGGCGCACCGTCTCCACCACCGACTCCACGTAGTCGCCGGCCTGCTCGATGAGGGACTTCTTCTTCCGCAGACGCATCCGCGTCACTTCCTCTCGTCGGTTCACGTCCATCGAACCACGCCCCGCGCTCACCCGAGAAGGTGCCCGCGGGGGGTCACCTTGCCGCGCGTGCGAGGATCGTCGCTGGACGACGGCTCTTCGTCGTCCTCCGGTGTACCCCGATCGCGTGAAAGGCAGTCATGGCTGACCCGCAGGCCGTCCTCAAGACCAACCGAGGCGACATCGTCCTCAACCTCTTCCCGAACCACGCGCCCGAGACGGTCGCCAACTTCACCGGTCTCGCGACCGGCGAGAAGGACTACGACGCCGGCAACGGCCGCAGCGGCCCGTTCTACGACGGCCTCGGCTTCCACCGCGTCATCTCCGGGTTCATGATCCAGGGCGGCTGCCCGCTCGGCACCGGCACCGGCGGCCCGGGCTACACCTTCAAGGACGAGCCGCACCCCGAGCTGGTCTTCGACAAGCCCTACCTCCTCGCGATGGCGAACGCCGGCCCGGGCACCAACGGCTCGCAGTTCTTCATCACCGTCGGCGCGACCACGTGGCTGAACTTCAAGCACACGATCTTCGGCGAGGTCGCCGACCAGGCCTCGCGCGACGTCGTCGACGCCATCGCCACCACCCAGACCGGCCCCGGCGACCGCCCGGTCGAGCCCGTGGTCATCGAGACCGTGGAGATCCGCGAGGCGTGAGCCAGCCTCCGACCCCCGAGCCGGGCGTGCCGGTCTGCTACCGGCACCCCGGCCGGGAGTCCCACATCCGCTGCCAGCGCTGCGACCGGCCGATCTGCCCGGACTGCATGCGCGACGCGTCGGTGGGCTTCCAGTGCCCCGACTGCGTGGCGGAGGGTGCTCGCACGACCCGCCAGGGCCGCACGACGTACGGCGGCACCCGCCGCCCCGACGCCGCCGCGACCTCCATCGCGCTGATCGCCGTCAACGCCGGCGTGTGGTTGGCGATCACGTTGACCGGCGGCTCGGCCAGCCGGCTGGTCGACCTGCTCGCGCTGCAGCTGCGCGGCGGATGCGCGCTCGACGGCTTCTATCGACCCAACATCGTCGAGCAGGCCTGTACGGGGACCTGGATCCCCAGCTTCGCCGACGGCGCCTTCTGGCAGGTGCTCACCTCGGGCTTCGCCCACGTGCAGCTGCTGCACATCGGCTTCAACATGTTCGCCCTGTGGGTGCTCGGACCGCAGCTCGAGCAGCTCTTCGGCCGGGGCAGGTTCCTGGCGCTGTACTTCCTCTCCCTGCTGGCCGGCTCGGTGGTGGTCCTGTGGGCCGCCCCGGAGTACCAGGCCACCCTCGGTGCCTCGGGTGCCATCTACGGCCTCTTCGCCGCGCTCGTGGTCTGCGTGCGCAAGGTCGGCGGCGACCTGCGCCAGCTCGGCGCGCTGATCGCGGTGAACCTCGTGATCACGTTCATGGTCCCCAACATCTCCTGGCAGGGGCACCTCGGCGGCTTCGCCGGCGGCCTCGCGGTCGCCGCGCTGCTGGTCTACGCGCCCCGCGGCCCGAGCCGCTCGGCGCACCAGCTCACGGGCCTGGCGCTCATCGCCGTGGTCCTCCTGGCCGCGACCGCCCTGCGCCTCGCCGTCTGACGCTGCCGACCGTCCCCTCTCTCTCCCCTCCGCCGAGCCGGCGTATCAATGCGCCGGTTCGGCGTGCCTGGCGACGGGGGATCCGTGCACAGGGTGTGGATCGGTCTGGGGATAACTACACGCGTGTGATTCTCCACAGGGAAATCCCCAGATGTGCAGAACCGCCCGCCGTCCACAGGGGACGACGGGCGGTTCGGAAGGCAGTGCGACGGCCGCTCGGGAGCGGCGCGGCCTCATTCCCAGCGCGTGGCGAAGGTGAAGCCGACGGCCATGAAGCCGATGCCGACGAAGAGGTTGGACTGGCGCAGGTCGTTCATGACCGGCACCGAGTCGAGCTGGTCGTTGGCCAGCACGTAGAACGTGCAGATCCAGAGCAGGCCCAGGATGAAGCAGCCGAGCATGCCGGTGACGACGCCGCGGCCGCGGCCCAACGGGGTGCTGGGGTGGGCGGAGACCGCCAGGCCGAGGAAGAACAGGCCGAAGCCGATCACGTAGTTCCACCGCACCAGGTCGGCCATGAACGCCGGGGAGCCCGGCACCGAGTCGAGCACGGTCGGGTCGGGACGGACCGCCACGTAGTAGTAGACGATCCAGGCGATGCCCAGCACCATCAGGGCCAGCGCGACGATGAAGCGGACGGAGAGGACGGGCCCCCTCTGTCGGTCGTCGAAGGGGTCGATGTCCTTCACGGCAGGTGCTCCTCGAGGTGTCCGGGTGGTGCGGGTGCGGCCGGCCCGAGCGGGCTGGTCCAGGCGCCTACCCTAGTGGTCGTGAGCACGGGTTCCCACGCGAGGCCACCGGCGGGTCACCAGGCCCGCCGGCCCTCGCGCCGCGCCCGCGCCCAGCAGGTCCTGGCACTGGCCCGTCGCCGGGTCCGCACCAGGCGTCGCAGCACCGGCGGCGCCTGGCGGGTCGGTACGCCGGTGATGGTGCTGTTCAGCGGGTCGCTCTTCGCGGTCAGCGCCGTCAACAGCGAGGGCACCGACCTGCGGGCGGGCCGCTACACCGACCTCGCGTCGCTGGTGCAGGCCGAGGCCGACTCCTACGAGGAGCTGCGCTCGCGCGTGGCCGACCTGACCGCGCAGGTCACCGACCTCAGCGCCCAGGTGGGCAGTCGGGACGTGAAGCGGGTCCAAGAGCGCATCGAGGACCTGCGCGACCCCGCCGGCCTCACCCCCCGCGAGGGCGAGGGCCTGCGGATCACGCTCTCGGACTCCCCGTTGCAGGCCGACGACACCGACCAACCCACCAAGTGGTTGATCGTCCACCAGCAGGACATCCAGGCCGTCGTCAACGCCATGTGGCGCGGTGGTGCCAGCGCCGTGACCGTGCAGGGGCAGCGCATCGTGTCGACGACCGGCATCAAGTGCGAGGCCAACTCCGTCACGCTGCAGGGGGTCCCCTACCCCGCGCCGTACGTCATCGAGGCGGTCGGTGACCCGACCGCGCTGGCCGCCTCCGTCCAGACCGACCCCTACCTCGCGTTCTACCGGGCGCAATCGATCCAGGAGGACATCCAGATCGGCTGGGACATGGTCGAGGACGAGGTCGAGGCGCCGGCGTACGACGGCCTGCTCGACCTCTCCTACGCCGAGCCGATCGAGCCGACCGCCTAAAATCGCGGGCTGCGCCGCCCGCGGGTGACCGAGTGGGCTGCCGGGTTTGCCGGCTGGCCGACAGACCCGGGAGTGAGACGACGAACCTTTGTCGTCCAGCTCCCGGGTTCATCGGCTGGCCGACAAACCCGGCCGAGCCGGGCCCGCGACCCTAGGCCCGCGGCGAGCGCCGCCCGCGCGTGACGGAGCGGCCGTTGCCGCCGAGCAGTGCCGACGGCGACTCGGTGGCCGTGGGGCTCTCGGTCGGCTCGGTGGGCGACGGCTCGTCGGTGGGGCTCGGCTCCTCGGTGGGCTCCTCGTAGGTGGAGACGAAGATGTTGACGTCCGTGTCCTGCGGGACCTTCTGGTCGCCCTTGGGGCTCTGGTCGACCACGGTGCCCTTCGGCTCGGTCGAGGAGTTGTCCTCGCGGACGACCGGGTTGAACCCGGCGTCGCGGATGCGCTGCTCGGCCTCCTGCTGCTCCAGGCCGATCACGTCGGGGACCGACTCGGGACCGTCGGAGAGCGTCAGCAGGATCGTGCTGCCCTCGGCGACGGCCATGCCCGCCTCGGGTGACTGCGCGAGCACCTGGTTGCGTGGCTCGTCGGACTCGCCGCGGGTCACGTCGACGTCGAAGCCGGCTGCCTCCAACGTGGCGGTCGCCTGGTCGCGCTGCTGGTTGACCACGTCGGGCACGCTCACCTCGGGCGGGCCGCTGCTGACGGTGATCGTCACCGTCGAGCCGGGGTCGACGAAGGAGTCGCCCGACGGGTCCTGGTCGATGACCTTCCCGGCGGGACGGTCGGAGTTCTCAAGCTCCGTGGTCACCTCGAACCCCGCCTCACCCAGCGTGGTGCGCGCCTGGTTCTCGCCTCGACCGACCACGTCGGGCACCCGCACCTCGTCGGGCGCGGCAGGGAACAGGCGTGGCCACAGGAGAGCCCCCGCGACGACGAGCGCGATCACCAGCAGGCCGAGCAGCACGAGGAACCCCACGGGCGTGCGGCGCTCGTCCTCGGCGTACGGGATGGCGGTCTGGGTGCCGGTGGCGGGTCCGGGCGCGGCGGCGGGCACGGGACGGGCGGCCACCGCGGTGGCGGCGGCCGGCGGCACGGCGACCGGGGGGACGGCGGCGGCCTGGACGGGGCGCCCCGCGAGGTAGCGCTCGATGTCGCTGCGCATCGCGGCCGCGGACTGGTAGCGGTCCTCGACCCGCTTGGCCAGCGCCTTCATCACGATCGCGTCGACCTCCGGGGGGAGATCGGTGTCGTGGTCGCTGGGCGGCTGGGCCTGCTCGCGGACGTGCTGGTAGGCCACCGCGACCGGGGAGTCGCCGACGAACGGCGGACGGCCGGTGAGGAGCTCGTAGAGCAGGCAGCCGGCGGAGTAGACGTCCGAGCGGGAGTCGACGGTCTCGCCACGGGCCTGCTCGGGGGAGAGATACTGGGCGGTGCCGACGACGGCCGCGGTCTGGGTCATCGTGGACGAGGCGTCGGAGATGGCCCGGGCGATGCCGAAGTCCATCACCTTCACGTCGCCGCTCGGGGTGAGCATGACGTTGCCGGGCTTGATGTCGCGGTGGATGATCCCCGCGCGGTGGCTGTAGTCGAGCGCGGAGAGCACGCCGCTGGTGATCTCCAGGGCGCGCTCGGGCAGGATCTTGCGGCCCTCGCGCAGGATGTCGCGCAGCGTGCGGCCGGCGACGTACTCCATGACGATGTAGGGCTGGGCGACGCCGCTGCCGTCGGCCGAGGGCTCCTCACCGGTGTCGTAGACCGCGACGATCGCAGGGTGGTTGAGCGAGGCCGAGGACTGCGCCTCCCGGCGGAACCTGGCCTGGAACGTCGCGTCGCTGGCCAGGTCGGTGCGCAGCCGCTTGACCGCGACCACGCGTCCCAGCCGGGTGTCGGTGCCCTTGCGCACCTCGGCCATGCCACCGCGGCCGAGGAGCTCGCCGAGCTCGTAGCGTCCGCCGACGGTGCCGCTGCCGCTCACTGGGTGGCCTCCTCGCTGGGTGCGCCCAGGAGCGACGAGGCGCTCTCGCTGGGCGACTCGGACTCGGTCGGGGTGGGCTCGGGCGTGGGCTCGGTCGTCTCGGGGGCCTCGCCCCAGTAGGAGATGGTGATGCTGTCGCCCTCCGAGAGGCTGCCGGTCGGGTTGAGGCCGTCGACGGTGCCGGCCTCGCGGCTGCCGTCGTTGTCGAGCTCGTTGAGCACGGGACGCAGCCCGAGGTCCTCGAGCCGCTCGCGCACCTCGCGGTAGTCGCGCCCGACGAAGTCGGCCTCGTCGACCTCGACGGTCGCGGGAGCGGTCGGGGTGGCCGGCTCGGTGGTGGGCTCGCTGCTCTGGGAGGTGGGGGCGCTGGAGGTCGGCTCGTCGGCCGGCTCCTCGCTGCCGTCGTCGCCGGTCAGCAGCAGCACCACGACGAGCACGACCGCGGCGACCAGCGCGATGGTGAGCAGCAGGGTGGCCCACGGGAACGGGCGACGTCGGTCGTCCTGCGCCGGCGTCGAGGTCGTGGGCGGCGGGACGGGTGCGGGGGTGGGGTCGGCGGGGACCGCACCCATGACGGCGGTGGCCGGCTCGGGCTCGGGCGCCGCGCCGACGGGGGGTACGACGGCGGTGGCCGCGTCGGCGGCGCCCGCCGCTCCCGCAGCGGCTCCGGCGGCACCGGCCGCGCCGCCCGGGGAGCGCAGCGCCCGCGCGAGGTCCGCGGCCCCGGCGTACCGGTCGGCGGGGTCCTTGGCGAGCGCGCGGCGCACGACGGCGGCCAGCGGGCCGGGGACGGTGTCGGGGAGGTCCGGGACCGGCTGGTTGAGGTGCGCCAGCGCGGTGGCGACCGGGGAGCCGGCGTCGAAGGGACGGCGACCCGCGAGGCACTCGAAGGCCACGACGCCCAGGGAGTAGACGTCCGAGGCGGCGGTCGCGGTGGTGCCGCGGGCCTGCTCGGGGGAGAGGTACTGCGGGGTGCCGAGCACCTGGCCGGTCTGGGTGATGCCGACGCTGTCCGCGGCCCGGGCGATGCCGAAGTCGGTGACCTTGACCTTCCGGTCCGGGGTGACGATCAGGTTGGCGGGCTTCACGTCGCGGTGGACGATGCCGGCGGCGTGCGCGGCCGCAATGGCGTCGGCCGCCTGGGCCATCAGGTCGGTGGCGGCGTCGGGGTCCATCGGGGCCCCGGGACGCAGCAGCGCGGAGAGCGGCTCGCCCTCGACGAGCTCCATGACGAGGTAGGGCCGGGGCACGCCGGAGCCGTCCACGGACTCGGCCTCACCGAAGTCGAAGACGGCCGCGATGCCGGGGTGGTGCAGCGAGGCGGCGTGCCGGGCCTCGGTCTCGAAGCGGGACCGGAAGGCCGGGTCGTCGGCGTACTCGCGCTTGAGCACCTTGACCGCGACGGTGCGACCCAGGGTCGTGTCGCGGGCGCGCCAGACCTCGCCCATGCCGCCGGTCGCGATGCGCGACTCCAGCTGGTAGCGGCGGGCGTCGTCGGCGAAGGAGCCGGCGTCGCCCAGGGCGCCGCCGGAGCCACCGCCGGCGTGGTCGCCCGGGGTCTGCGGAGGGGTCACTTGTTGATCACCGCTTCCATGATGGCCTTCGCGATCGGCCCACCCAACAGACCGCCGGCGATCTCGCCGCGGTCCACGCCGGGGGCCTTCTGGATCATCACCGCCACGGCGACCTCGGGATCGTCGGCGGGGGCGAAGGAGACGAACCACGCGTACGGCGGCACATCGGGGTTGCCGCTCTGGGCCGTGCCGGTCTTGCCGGCCACCTGGACGCCGGGGATCGCGGCCGGGCGGGCGGTGCCGTTGTCGACGGTGGAGACCAGCAGGTCGGTCAGCTGGTTGGCCGTCGAGGCGCTCACCGCCTCCGAGAGCGCCTCGGGGTCGGTCTGGTCGATCTGCTCGAACTCCGGGCTCTGCACCTCGTCGACGAGGTAGGGCTTCATCACCGTGCCGCCGTTGGCGATGCCGGCGACGACCATCGCCATCTGCAGCGGCGTGGCGGCGACGTCGAACTGGCCGATGCCGGACTGGCCGGTCTGCGGGTCGTTCATCTCCTCGGGGAACCGGGCGGTGGCCTGGGGGAGGAGGTCCTCGAAGTACTGCTGGTTGAAGCCGAACGCCTCGGCCTGGTCGCGCATCCGGTCCGCGCCGACCTCGATCGCCATCCGGGCGAAGGTGGTGTTGCAGGAGTTCTCCATCGACTGGGCGAAGGGGATGCGGTCCGCGCCGCAGTCGCGCCCCTCGTTGTCGATCAGGCCGGTGTCGCCGGTGGTCTGCGGCAACTGGAAGGACGGGCCGCCCGGCACGTCGTCGCCGGCCTCGTAGAGGCCGTTCTCGATGGCGGCGGCCGCGGTGACGACCTTGAAGGTCGATCCCGGCGGCAGGGTGGTCTGGATGGCGCGGTTGAGCAGCGGCTGGCCCGGGTCGTCCTCGAGCTCGTCGCCGGCGGCGGTGACCTCGCTGAGGTCGTGGCTGGCCAGGCGGTTGGGGTCGAAGGTGGGCAGCGAGACCATCGCCAGCACCTTGCCGGTGCGCGGCTCCAGCGCCACCACGGCGCCCTCGCCGTCGGGGCCGAGGACCTCGCGCAGGCCGTCGAAGGCGGCGCGCTGCGCGTCGGGGTCGAGGGTCAGCGCGACGTTGCCGCCGGCGGACTCCTCGTTGGAGAGCAGGTCGACCAGGCGGGTGACGAAGAGCCGGTCGTCCTCGCCGCTGAGGAGGTCGTCCTGGGTCTGCTCGACGCGGCGCTGGCAGCTGCTGCAGGCGCCGGACTGGGCGTTGAAGTAGTTGTACCAACCGGTGACGTGGGCGTAGGCCAGCGGCTGGGAGTAGGTGCGTTGGTACTCGTAGCGGTCGTCGGAGGGCTCGGAGGACGCGATCGGCTCGCGGCCCACGAGGATCGCCCCGCGAGGCTGGGAGAACGCCGCGTCGACGGCCCGGCGGTTGCGGCCGTCGTCGTTGAGCGAGTCGGCCCGCCAGTACTGCAGGTAGGTCACGTTGGCCATCAGCGCCAGGAACATCAGCAGGCAGAAGACCGAGAGGGTGCGGATCGGCTTGTTCATCGCGCCACCCGGATCACCTGGGTGTCGTCGTCGCCACCGGCCTCCTCGACCGTCGCCAGCTCGGGGACCGGGCGGCGCGCGAGGTCGGAGACCCGCAGCAGCAGCGCGATGATCACCCAGTTGGCCACCAGCGACGAGCCACCGTAGGAGAGGAACGGCGTCGTGAGGCCGGTCAGCGGGATCAGGCCGGTGACGCCGCCGATGACGACGAAGACCTGCAATGCGAAGACCCCGCCCAGACCGGCCGCCAGCAGCTTGCCGAACCCGTCGCGGGAGATCAGCGCCGCCCGCAGCGCGCGCTCGACGATCAGTCCGTAGAGCAGCAGGACGGCCATCATCCCGGTGAGGCCGAGCTCCTCGCCGATGGCGGCCATGATGAAGTCGGACTCCGCGAACGGCACCCGGCCGGGGTCTCCGCCGCCGAAGCCGCGGCCCAGCAGGCCGCCCCAGGCCATGCCGAAGGTCGCCTCGACCGGCTGGAAGGCGGTGTCGTTGGTGCCGGGGCCGTAGTAGGAGAAGGGGTCCAGCCACACGTTGACGCGGGTCTGGACGTGGCTGAACAGCTGCCAGGCCACCAGCGCCCCACCGAGGAAGAGCCCGCCGCCGACGACCAGCCAGCCCGCGCGCTCGGTCGCCACGTAGAGCATGAAGAGGAACAGGCCGAAGAAGAGCAGGCTGGAGCCGAGGTCGCGCTGGAAGACCAGGATGCCGAGGCTGATCAGCCACATCCCGAGGATCGGGCCGAGGTCGCGGCCGCGCGGCAGGTCGACGAACAGCAGCCGGCGACCGGCCAGGGCGAGCGCGTCGCGGTGGAGCACGAGGTAGCCCGCGAAGGCGACGACGAGCAGCACCTTGGCGACCTCGCCGGGCTGGAAGCCCAGGGGGCCGAGGCGGATCCAGATGCGGGCGCCGCGCACCTCGTTGCCGATGAGCGGCAGCATCGGCAGCAGGAGCAGCACGATCGCGCCCAGGCCCGAGGTGTAGGTGAACCGGGTGAGGATGCGGTGGTCGCGCAGGAACAGCAAGGTGGCGACGAAGAGCCCCACGCCGATCGTCATCCAGATCAGCTGCTGGGCCGCGAAGCCGGTGTCCTCGGTCAGGTCCAGGCGGTGGATGACCGCGAGACCCAGCCCGTTGAGGGCCGCCACCACCGGCAGCAGGACCGGGTCGGCGTAGGTCGCGGTGGCCCGGACCACGAGGTGGGCCACGATCACCAGGGCGGCCAGCCACCCGCCGTACCCGACCAGGTCGGCGGGGACGGTGCCCTCCACCCCGATGCCGACGGCGGCGTAGGCGCCGATGCCGACCGCGAGCGCGAGCACGAGCAGGAACAGCTCGGCCCCGCGGCGACGGCGGTGCACGAAGCCGAGGAGCGGGTTGCCGGTGGCCTGGGACACCCCGCTCACCCCTCCTGCCCGTCGGCGCCGTCGGGGGAGCCGGTCATCTGCTCGGCGAGGTTCTCCACGATCGACCGGGCGTCCTCGAGGTCGTCGGCCGCGACGCCGGAGCGGACGCCGTCAGCGACGTAGCCGGGCAGCCGGTCGAGGGTGACGTTGGTGGACTCGTAGGGCTCGGAGAGCTCCACTCCCGGCAGGGAGAAGTCGATGCCGCGGAAGACGTGGACGGTGCCGTCGACCTCGCCGACGTAGTACTGGTCCTGGGTCCACGACCACGCGGCGGCGACGACGATCCAGGTGAGCCCGGCGACGACGAGCATCGCGAGCAGCCGGCGCAGCCACGCGAAGCGGCGCGGGGGCCGTGGGGCGTAGCGGGCGGTCTCGGGGTCGATCGGGTCGCTGGGGATGGCGTGGGCGTCGGCCGGCAGGTCGTCGGGCAGCTCGGCCTCGACGGCCGGCTGCTCGCCGGTGTCGCTGCGCCCGCGGAACAGGCCGGTGGCCAGCGGGGTGCGGTGCGGACGACGGCGTACGTCGGTGGCCGCGCCGACCACCATCGGCTGGAGGTCCGCGAGCGCGTCGGCGCGCTCGGCGGCGCCGGCCTCGTCGAGGACGTCGGCGACCAGGCAGGTGACGTTGTCGGTCGACCCGGCGTCGAGGGCACGACGGACCAGCTCGACCGCGGCGAAGTCGGGGGTGCCCTCGGCGAGGATCGCGCGCAGGTCGTCGTCGTCGAGGGAGGCGGTGGCACCGTCGGAGCAGACGAAGAGGCGGTCGCCGGCCTGCAGGGCGACGACGAACAGGTCGGGCTCGGCCTCGTGGATGCCGTCGACGGCCTTGAGGATGAGGTTGCGGTGGGGGTGGACCCGCGACTCGGCCTCGGTGATGCGGCCCTCGTCGATCAGGCTCTGGACGAAGGTGTGGTCGCTCGTGAGCCGGCTGATCTCGCCCTCGCGCAGGAGGTAGGCGCGGCTGTCGCCGATGTGGCCGACGCCGACCTGCCGGCCGTCGAAGTGCAGCACGGTGGCGGTGGTGCTGGTGCCGTTGAGCGCCGGCTCCTCGTCGACGACCTCGCCGATCCGGTCGTGGGCGCGGTGCAGTGCACCGCCCACCCGGCCGAGCAGCTCGTCGGACTCCATCGCCCCGGGGGGCTCCTCGTCGAGCTTGCGCAGCTGCTGCAGCGCGACGCTGGAGGCGATGTCTCCGCGCATCGCGCCGCCGACGCCGTCGCAGACGGTGAGCAGCCAGGGGCCGGCGTACCCGGAGTCCTGGTTGTCCTTGCGGACGCGCCCCACGTCGGAGATCGCCGACCACTGCAGGCGCAGGGTCGGGGCGGCCGCGCTCGTGGCGCCCGCGGGAGGACTCTGGGGCGCGTCGCTCACTTGCGCAGCTCCAGGATCGTCTTGCCGATCCGGACCTGCGTGCCGAGCGTGATCGTGGTCGGCTGGGTGATCCGCACGGTGCCGATGTAGGTGCCGTTCGTGGAGCCGAGGTCCTCGACGAACCACTGGTCGCCCGCGGCGGCGATGCGCGCGTGGCGGGTCGAGACATAGTCGTCGTCGAGGCGGATCGCGGCGTCGGAACCGCGACCGATGAGGATGGGGGCCTCCGCGAGCTCGGCCCGCTCACCGGCGTTGGAGCCCTCGGTGACCAGCACGTGGGTCGGCGCGCCGCGGCGCTTGGCCGGCTTCTTCGGCTTGGACTCCCGGCCGCGGGGCTCGGGGGAGCGGGCGGTCTCCGGCACGCGGGCGCCGAACATGTCCGAGCGGATCACCGAGATCGCGGAGAGCACGAAGATCCACAGCACCGCGAGGTAGGCGATGCGGATCAGCAGCAGCGTCAGCTCAGACATCCTCGGAGACCACCCTGACCTTGAGCACGGTGTTGCCGATGGTGACCTCGGTGCCGTCGTCGGCCACCGAGCGGCTCATCTTCTGGCCGTCGACGAGCATGCCGTTGGTCGAGCCGAGGTCGCGGACGTCGATGTGCAGCCGGTCGCCGGAGGCCTCGACGCGGAACTCGACGTGCTGGCGGCTCACGCCCGGGTCGTTGATGCGGACGTCGGCGTCGGTGCCGCGGCCCACGATCGCGCCCGGGGGCGCCAGCGGGTGCTGGGTGCCGTTGACCTCGAGCACCGCGCGGGCGCGGCCCACCTGGGTGTGGGTGCTGTTGCTGCTGACCTTGGCCAGCGCGCGGCTGCGCACGCGGAACCGGCCAGTGGTGAGGTCCTCGGAGGCCTCGAAGTCGATGCTGACCGGGCCCGGGAAGGAGTAGCCGTTCTGCTGGGCGTGCTCGGTGACCTGCTTCTCCAGCTCCGCGGCCATCGCCGAGTCGTACGGCGCCAGCCGCTCGAGGTCGGTCTGCGCGAGCTCCACGTGGAAGTCGTTGGGGACCAGGCGCCGCTGCCGCGACAGGATCTGGGCGTTGTTGTCGCACTCGCGCTGCAGGGCGGCGGCAATCTCCACCGGCTGCACGGCGGACCGGAAGGCGCGCGCGAAGGCCCCGGAGATCATCTGCTCGAGTCGTCGCTCGAACCGCTGCAGGCTGCTCACGTCCGCCTCCTTCCCTGTCCGAGCGTCGTGGTGCTGCACGTGGGGGCCGGGCCGACGGGGCAGGCCGACCGCCCGGCACGCAGGCCGGGTGCGCCCGATCGTAACGAAGGCGGTGCGAGGGGGCGCCACCCCGCGGGTCCGTGGACGGTCGCCGGGCGGGTCGTTCGCGGGGTTGCTGGCCGGGGCGCTGGCCGGGTCGTCGGGCGGGTCGGTCGCCGGTTTGGGTGCGGGACCGGGACTGGGATAACCTGCGGACGCTTCACGCGCGAGTGGCGGAATAGGCAGACGCGCACGGTTCAGGTCCGTGTGTCCGAAAGGACGTGGGGGTTCAACTCCCCCCTCGCGCACAGGAGCGAAGGCCCCGGGTCGATGACCCGGGGCCTTCGTCGTGCCCGGGGGTCGCGCGGTGGGTCCCCGACCGGCCGGAGGCGGCGCTCTACGATCGGGGCGTGGGACGAGCGAGCAGCCCGGGGGCGGGCCGGCCGGGGCGTCACCGTGCCGAGCCCGTGCCGGCACCGTCGCGGCGCCCGCTGCTCGTGCTGTCCGCGATCACGGCCGCGCTGGCCGTCGGGATGGTGGTCGGGGGACCGGTCGCCGGAGGTCGGGGGACGACGCAGGCGCTCGACACCGCCGGTGAGCAGGGCTCGGCGCAGCTCGAGGCTGCGGCTGACTCCGGCACTGCGTCCGGGGCCGGGTCCGGTTCCGGTTCCGGTTCCGGTTCCGCGATGACGGTGCTCCCCGGCCGCACGCTGGAACGCGAGCCCGAGCCCGAGCCGGTACCCGTCCCCGAGTCGGCGTCGGGGACCTTCGCGATCGCCGAGGTCGGTGGGTCCTCGGGGACCAGGCCCGACGGCGCGGGGCTGCGCCTGACGTCGTACCGGGTGGAGGTGGAGGAGGGGCTGCCCTTCGACACCGGGGCGGTCGCCGACGAGGTGGAGGCGATCCTGTCCGACGAGCGCGGCTGGGTCACCCGCGGACACCTGCTGGTGCGCGAGGACGGCGACGCCGACCTGCGCATCCTGCTCGCCTCGCCCACCACCGCCGACCGGCTGTGCGCCCCACTGCTCACCCGCGGGCGGCTGTCGTGCCGCAACGGGCAGAACGTCGTGCTCAACGCATGGCGCTGGCAGAACGGCGCGGAGACCTACGGGGACGACCTCGAGGGCTACCGGCAGTACCTCGTCAACCACGAGACCGGGCACGCACTGGGCTACGGCCACCTCGGGTGCCCCGAGACCGGCGCACCCGCGCCGGTGATGGTGCAGCAGACCAAGACGCTGCTGGGCTGCGCGCCCAACCCCTGGCCGGCGCTGGAGCGCTGACGCGCCGGTCAGTACGCCGGTGAGTCACCGGCGCGCGCGCCGTACTGCTCCTGCAGCGTCTCCCGCAGCACCGCGAGGGCGCGGCCGAGGTGCCGCCCCTCGGGGCAGCCCGCGTGCTGCTCGGCCACAGTGTCCAGGCGGCGGAGCGCCGGCAGCAGCGAGAGGCGCGGGTCGCTCTCGCGGAACCAGAAGGTCTCGGTGTTCTGCACCAGGTCGACGTCGACGGCGGCCAGCTGCGTGGCCCAGGCGGCCGCAGTGGCGGTGTCGACGTCCTCGGCCGGCCCGTCGCCCCCGGTGCGCGACCAGACGTCGACTGCGAGGCTGCGGCGGCGGCTGAGCACCGGGTAGATCTGCGTGATCCAGGTGATCGCGGCGGTGATCACGCTGAACCCGAGCAGCGCCTCGAGCGGCGCCAGCCACCGCAGCGCCGGGTCCTGCACGACGACGTCACCGAACCCGAGGGTGGAGATCGCGACCATCGAGACGTAGAGCGCGTCGAGCAGCGGGGGTCCCTGGGGCGAGCCCTGGCCGTAGGTGAGCCCGTCGGGCACCAGCGGCCACAGGACCAGCGTGAAGCCGGCGACGACCAGGCCCAGCCAGACCAGGATCGTCAGCAGCACCGCGCCCGGGCCGGCCAGCTGGGCCACCCGGTCGCTCAGCCGGTGCAGCGCCGACCAGGTGCCGCGGCACAGCAGTGCCGCCAGGCCACCGTGACCGCCGGGGTGGAAGAGCGTGTGGAACACGTCGCGCAGGGTCAGCCCGACCACGAGGACACCGGCCGCCGGCGTGAGGACGTCGAGGGCGAACATGCCCCCACCGTGGCACAGCCGACACCCGCCCGGTCGGGCGACGGCGCCGCACGTGCCGCCGTGGGAGGGGCCTCGTCGCTGCCCGGATGTCACACGGGTCGTGTCCGTCCCGTCCACCCGGTAGGAGCGGCGTCACCGCTCCGGTCGAGGGACTCCAGGAGGATGAGCAGCATGCGGATCGCGGTGGCAGGGGCGACGGGGACCGTCGGCCGGCACGTGGTGGAGGTCGCGCGCGAGCGCGGTCACGAGGTGGTGGGCCTGACCCGGTCCGCCGGGGTCGACCTGACGACCGGTGAGGGGGTGGCCGCTCGACTGGAGGGTGTGGACGTCGTCGTCGACGTGACCAGCACCCGGGCGCAGAGCCGGAAGGGCGCCGAGGCGTTCTTCGGGTCGGTCACCCGCACCCTGACGACCGCCGAGCGCGCCGCGGGGGTCGGCCACCACGTGGCGCTGTCGATCATCGGGATCGACCGGGTGCCGTCGGGGTACTACCGCGGCAAGCAGCTGCAGGAGCGGCTGCTCGCCGAAGGTGACCGGCCCTGGAGCGTGCTGCGGGCGGCGCAGTTCCACGAGTTCGCCGAGCAGGCGCTGGGGTTCGTGCCGCTGGGGCCGGTGTCCCTGGTCCCGGTGATGCGCTCCCAGCCGGTCGCGGCGCGCGAGGTCGCCGAGTCGCTGGTGGACCTGGCCGCCTCCGGTCCCGCCGGCCGCGTCGCCGACCTCGCGGGACCAGAGGAGCACCGGGTCGACCGGATGGCACGCGAGCTGTGCCGGGCCCGGGGGCTCCGGCACAGCGTCGTACCCCTGTGGTTGCCGGGTGCCGCCGGCCGCGCCATGCGCGACGGCTCGCTCACCGCCGCGGGGGACCCGACAGCCGTGCTGGGACGCACGACCTTCGCCGAGTGGCTGTCCGCCGGTGGACGCGCGGGCTGAGGAGCTCGCGGCGGCGCTGGAGGAGCACCGACCGCGGCTGGTCCGGGTGGCCTATGCGATCCTCGGCCGTCGCGGGGAGGCCGAGGACGTGGTCGCCGAGACGTGGTTCCGCCTGGTCGAGGCCGACCGGCGCGAGCCCGTCCGCGACGTGCTGGGTTGGGCCACGGTGGCGGTCTCGCGGGCGGCGGTCGACGTGCTTCGCTCCGCGCGCGTGCGGAGGGAGGCGTACGTCGGCCCCTGGCTGCCCGAGCCCGACGTGCACGTCCCAGACCCGGCCGAGCGGGTCACCGTCGACGACACCGTGCGGTACGCGCTGCTGGTCGCGCTGGAGCAGCTGACCCCCGCCGAACGCATCGCGTGGGTGCTGCACGACCTGTTCCAGGTGCCGTTCGACGACGTGGCCCGGGCCGTGGGCCGGACACCTGCGGCGGTGCGCCAGCTGGCCAGCCGTGCCCGCCGGCACGTCGCGGCCGGGACGCCCCGCGTCGAGGTCGACACCCAGACCCACGACAGCGTCGTGACCGCCTTCCTGTTGGCCGCCGCCGGTGGGGACGTAGCCGGCCTGGTGACGCTGCTCGACCCCGACGCGGTCCTCACCAGTGACGGCGGCGGAGTGGTGAGCGCAGCCCGGCGTCCGGTGGTCGGGCCGGACCGCGTGGCGCGCTTCCTGGTGGGCGTCACCGCCCGGCGCAGCGGGGACACCTTCCTGCCCGCGGTGGTCAACGGTCGGCTCGGACTGGTCGCCCTGGCCCCCGACGCGGACGGCTCCGGCGTACGCCGGCGGCTGGTGATGTCACTGACGGTCGACGGCGGCCTGGTCTCCCGGGTCGACATCGTGATGGCGCCGGACAAGCTCGGCGGGTGAACGACACCGGCCGTGCGTCAGTGACTCCTCGGCCGTGCGTGAGTGACGGTTCGGGGCCATGCGCGAGCGACCTCTCGGCCGTGCGCGAGCGACCTCTCGGCCGTGCGCGAGCGACCTCTCGGCCGTGCGCGAGCGACCTCTCGGCCG
>LULF01000099.1_pt1 | contig 30591 bp, 27 predicted proteins | sample 728221 | NCBI WGS metagenome assembly LULF01 (sample SAMN03860296, study PRJNA289734) | marine metagenome | biome: seawater column; feature: ocean; material: water; isolation source: Red Sea water column Station 169 - depth 500m | place: Saudi Arabia: Red Sea | collected 2011-10-15 | depth 500 m | reverse complement strand
ATTAAGTTAAGCTACTGATATTTTTGAAATATTATTAATTTTGGTCTTGACTATTTCAGAGCAAAGTATCATAATATCTCTGTATTATCAATCAGATAAGAAGGATTTATTATGTTTCACGTAAAAGACAACAAACAGGGCTACATATTTGATCAATTCGAATATTTAGGCCCAAAGCGCCTCTCAGAACTAAAGAATTCATGGGCGGAAATTTTTCGCAGTGAGATACTTCCAGAATTGCCTGTTGAGTCTCTCCGCAAATATTACCACGACAAGAATGGTCGTCCGAGCAAGGAAATGTATGCCATGCCCGGTTTGATGATTCTTCAGCAAATGCATGACCTGACTGACGAGAAAGCAGTAGGCGATTTTATGTTCGACATCAGGTATCGCTATGCCCTGGATGTTCCAGGAGATTCGGACCGTGAAGCATATGTAAGTCTCAAGAGCTTATGGACGATGCGCAAGTATCTGACTGAAGAGGGTCTGTATGTGGAGATGTTTGAGAAAATCACTAATAAACTGGCTGAGGTGTTCAAAGTTGATTTTGACAAACAACGTCTGGACTCAGTCCATATCCAGTCAAATATGCGTCATCTTGGCCGAATTGCTTTATTCAGCAGAACCATCAGGAAGTTTCTGCTTAATCTCAAAAGGCAGCAGCGTGTTTTGTATGATCAGCTAGAATCATCTCGCTTCAATGTTTATCTCAACAAAAAAGAAGAATCTCTTTTTGCCGCGGTAAAGCCCACAGAAACCATGAAGACACTCAGCTTGCTGGCAGAAGACACTCATTTTCTTTTGCAGCAATTTTCTTCAAATGAGAAAGTAAAAAGCATGAGCAGCTTCCAGTTGTTGTGCAGATTATTCAAAGAACAATGTACTTCTGTAGATGATTTGGAAAACAAGGGTAAAAAAATAATCACCGCAAAGCCCAACCATCAAGTCCCTACGGACTCTCTGCAGAATCCCTCTGACGAAGATGCCGGATATAGCGGGCACAAAGGCCAGGGCTACCAGGTCCAACTGATGGAAACTTATTCTGGTGACACTGATAAAAAACAATTGTCACTCATCACTCACATCGAAGTTGAGTCTGCAGATAAACACGATGCAAACGCACTATTGCCTGCCTTGAAAAACACAGATAAACGAGATATGTCTCCTAAAGAGCTTCTGGCCGATTCTCTCTATGGCAGTGACGATAATCTGCAAAAAGCAAAGCAAGACTATCAGACCGATGTGCTTGCACCTGTGATGGGAGCAAAGAACAAAGGCTTTGGCTTGGAGCAATTTACCTTGGACAACAAAAACCAAATCATATCTTGTCCACAAGGCAAGAAACCCCTTAGTGTTAAAAAGCCAAATGACAGATACATTGCGAAATTCAGCCGCTCAGATTGCGGTGCATGTACTCAATTGATTAACTGTCCGGTCTCTGCACACAAGAAAGCATACACCTGTTACTACGATGAGAAAATGATCCGCATCTCAAAACGTCGGCAGAACGAAGATACTGATTCCTTCAGAGACCTATACCGTTACCGAGCCGGAATTGAAGCCACAATATCTGAGTACGATCGCCTCACAGGAGTCAAACACTTACGCGTCAGGGGACTCAAGGCGGTCAGTTATGCTGCCACTCTTAAAGCTCTAAAAGCGGCTTTTGCAACATAAGAAAGGCTGGAGCACTCATAATAGCTGCCTATATTGATATTTTAAGGTTTATCTTCAAAATTAAATCTTAAAAAATATGAAAATTTGAATTTCTTGAAAAAAATAAACTTTTTTGTATAAAAACCAACTATTTGTCTAAAATAGTTTTTACGTGACCATCACTGTTTATTTATAGCTATCTCATTGATATAACATATTTATTTATAATTGCTTTTCAGGCGACTCGATCTTTTGGTTCTTTGCCAGCAAAATAAGCGTCCAGATTATCAAGAGCCCGAAAGCCCATGGCGTTCCGAGTTTCCATGGTAGCGCTGCCGATGTGTGGCAACAAGAATGTATTGGGCAAGGCCGAAATATCGTGGTTTCCGCCCGGTTCGGTACGGTATACATCAAGCCCTGCTGAGGCCAGCTTGCCTGACTTTAATGCGTCCATAAGTGCGTTTTCATCTACCAGTGCTCCGCGTGCAGTATTGATGATGATTGCTCTATCCGGAAGCAGTGCAATCCGCTCGGCTGATAACAAGCTGACTGTCTCAGGGGTTGAAGGGCAGTTGAGGGATAAAATATCGCTGACCGGCAGCAGGCTCTCAATAGAGTTGTGATAAACGGCTCCCTGCTCATTGGCTTCAGGCAAGCGGTTGCGATTGCAATAGTGTATTTCCATTTCAAATCCGCGTGCCCGTTTTGCGACTATTTGCCCGACCCTTCCCATGCCGATAATTCCCAGGCGTTTTCTCGTAATGGCGCTGCCAACCATAAATGACGGACTCCAGTTCCGCCATGAACCGTCCCGCATCATGCGTTCACCTTCAGACGCACGACGTGCTGCCCCCAGCATAAGCAAAATTGCAATTTCCGCTGTTGCATCACTGAGTACGTCAGGTGTATTGGTCACAATGATGCCACGCTTGCCTAAGGCCTCCAGGTCACAGTGATCAACTCCAACTGAAAAATTGGCGACTATTTTCACATTGTCCGGAAGTCGCTGCACCACATCACCTGAAAAATGTTCCGTGTGACAGGGCAGGATGGCATCAGCTCCCTCTGCTAAGTCAACCAATTCATCCGGAGAATACAGTGCATCATCAGGATTGAGTCGAACTTCGTAATCACGTTTAAGTCGGTCTTCCACTGCATCGGGAAGTTTTCGAGTGACAAGTACAGTGGGTTTTGTGGTCATGATAAATTTACATTTTCATGAGTTTGATGGGTACATCACTGGTTTTACTTTGAAACCACTTTTCCCAAAGTTTCTTGATGCAGGTTCCGAATTTAGGATCTTTCCATTCCGGACTGAGTTCAAGCAGCGGCAGCAAAACAAAACCGCGATTCTTAATTTCCGGATGAGGAATTGTCAAATTATCAGCATTAACAATTTTATCTCCGTAGCTAAGAATATCAATGTCAATAATTCTGGAACCCCAGCGTTCTTTACGTATCCGTCCCAAATTGTTTTCAATCTGCTGACACTTCTTCATCAGTTCCTCAGGCGAAAGTTGAGTCAAACCACGGACCACCATATTTAAATATTTGGGCTGAGGCATTTTCAAAAGCGGCTCGCTTTCATAGATTGCTGATGTACGAAATTCGCTTAACGTCCCAGAACATAACTGATCACATGCACTGTTTAAAAAACCCCTGCGCTCCCCCAGGTTGCTCCCTAAACCCAGATGCACTAAAATAGTTCCTGCCATTGAACTTCTTTACAATATAATTTTCTATGAGCGTATCACAATCGTAGATTGAGTCGCAAACAGAAACAAAGCCGGTTAAATCAATGATTCGAATAATAGGAGGAAAGTATCGGGGTAGAAAACTTAAAGTCCCTTCAGGCAATGATGTCCGTCCTTCCTCAGACCAGCTTCGAGAAGGGCTGTTTAATATGCTTTCTACTCTCCTGAACTGGGAAAATGTGATTGTGCTTGACCTCTACGCCGGTAGTGGTGCTCTGGGCGTAGAGGCATTGAGCCGGGGGGCAAAGAAAGCAATATTCGTTGAAGCATCACGAAAACACATCTCAGTTCTCAAACAGAACATTGAGTTAGTATCTCCAGAACAAAACAGGTACGAGCTGGCACAAGAGCGTGCCGCAAACTGGATTACCCGATTTGCTCTTCCGGAACAGACCTGCGTTATTTTTATTGATCCTCCTTTTTCCAGAAATGAATATGACATTATTTTGAAAAAGCTGGCTCAGCATACATCAATTCGGACAGGATCACTAATTGTGGTTGAGTCAATACAAGCCAAAGAAATAATTTTTCCTGAAAATATGATGCTGTTAAAGCATCGCCGCTATGGCTCGGTTACGCTTGATATCCTGCGTAAAAGCTGATCACGGCACAGCACAATAATCTTGCCTTGAGTCCACCACTACCTTAATCTTAAACAAAAGTATTTTTAGCGTAGAATTTACAGAATGCATAATGAGTTATTTGGATAAAATTGATCTTCAGGCTCTGCCTATGCATGTTGGCATAATCATGGATGGGAACGGTCGCTGGGCCGCAAAGCGTCACCTGCCCCGTGCGCATGGTCACCGTAATGCTGTCAAGGCTGTACGCGCAAGCGTGGAAGCGGCGGCAGAGTTGGGATTAAATGTGCTGACTTTGTATGCTTTCTCCACAGAAAACTGGCAAAGACCTAAAAAAGAAGTTTCTGCTTTGATGGAACTTTTTTATGAATTCCTGGAAAAGGAACTGCACACAATGCTGGATAACAATGTGCGTTTTCAGTTGATTGGAGACCGGGACAAATTGCCGGATTTTCTTCAGAAACGCTTGAGCAACGCGCTGGATTCCACTTCAGCAAACACAGGCTTGCTGCTGAATTTAGCGCTTAATTACGGAGGGCGCGACGAAATCGCCCGAGCGGTGCGCAAAATATCCACTTCAGTTAAAAAAGGTGATTTGCAGCCGGAAAAAATTGATGAAGCTTTAATTTCCGCAAATACCTACACTGCAGGCCAGCCGGATCCGGATCTGATAATCCGCACCAGCGGTGAGCTTCGCCTTTCCAACTTTTTGATCTGGCAGGCAGCATACGCAGAATATTATTTTACAGAAGTTTTATGGCCTGATTTCACGAAAGAAGAATTGTATAAGGCGCTTTTTGAGTTCCAAAGTAGAAAAAGACGCATGGGACGCACAACCACTTCTGCTGTAATTTCAAAAACAAAAAAGCATGTTTCACATATTGTTTCAGACAAGTCTAAAAAAACTGCCTGACTAAAGCATCTACTTAAATTATTTCCATGAGCGACGCGTCATCTTCCACTGAATTGTCCAAACGAGTCAAAACCGGAATTCCGCTCGCAGCGGCAATAGCCATCGTGGTATTTGCTCCAACTTTTGTAGTCGGACTTGTTGTTCTTGCTTTAGCATTCATTGGAGCACAGGAACTTACGGCCATGCTTTCTGGAAAGGAAGACAAAACCGATTCAACAGTTTCGCTTCCGGAATGGATGCTGCCCGGGACCGCGGTTTTGATGGGACTGGGAGCACTGGGAGGCCAATCCGGACTACATGCAACTTTGCTAATCAGCGCAGCAGGCTGGATAATTATTGAACTGGTTTTCACCCCAAAAAACGAGCTTTCCAAATTAACTTCTCTTGGTTTTGGTTTGTTCGGCATGGTCTGGATAATATGGAGCCTTGCGCACATCACGCTGATCAAAGAGCTCGCTGAAGGAACAGCATTGCTTTTCTTCCTTTTGTTCGTTGTCAGCTTCAGCGACATTTTTGCTTATTTTGGCGGCAAACGATTTGGCAAATCAATGCTGGCTCCTACCATCAGTCCGAAAAAAACCTGGGAAGGCAGTTTTTTTGGTGTAGTGGGAGCCGGGCTTGTAGGAGCAGTATTTGCTGAACTTACCATGTCAATGTTCTGGCTTCAAGGCCTGGTGCTGGCCATGCTGCTGGCAGTTGTGGGGCAATTTGGAGATTTGATTGAATCAAAAATAAAACGGCTCTGCAATGTCAAGGATTCCGGAACCATCCTGCCGGGACACGGAGGCATCCTGGACAGGATTGATGGACACATGCTGGCTGCACCGGTTTTTTACTACCTGCTAAAACTTGGCTGATTCCCTGTTTAACTGAAACACTTACCTTTATTTTATCCCGCGCAGGAATAAGCAGTCTCAAATGAAAAAACTGACTCTCCTTGGATCAACCGGTTCAATTGGTTTAAACACACTGGATGTTGTCCGGGAGTTTCCGCAAAAGTTCCGGATTGAAGCACTCTCCTGCCGCAGCTCAATCGAGCAGCTTGCTGAACAAGTCAAAGAATTTCAACCCAGGCTGGTCTGTGTTGACACCAGTAAACAGGCGGGAGAATTAAGGGATACATTTCCGGATACAGAGTTTGTCTGGGGAGTGGATGGATTGTCGCATATCTCCAGCGATCCGGACATTGATCTGGTGGTGTCCGGAATTGTCGGCGCGGCAGGATTGAAGCCCACATATTCCGCGGTAGAAGCAGGCAAGACAGTGGCGGTGGCCAACAAAGAGCCTCTGGTAATGGCCGGAAAACTGTTTATGCAAACAGCCACTAAATCCGGAGCAAAGCTGCTGCCAGCCGACAGCGAGCACAATGCTATTTTTCAGGCATTGCATAATGAACCTCCGGAACGTATTGCCCGCCTGATACTTACCGCTTCTGGAGGATCACTGAGGGATCATCCTTTGGAAGATTTTGAGCACATTACTCCCGCACAGGCTCTGGATCATCCCAACTGGGATATGGGAAGTAAAATCACTATTGACTCCGCGACAATGATGAACAAGGGACTGGAAATCATTGAAGCACACTGGCTGTTCAATACTCCTGTACAAAACATTGAAGTAGTCATGCACCGTGAGAGCATTATTCACTCCATGGTTGAGTTTGTTGATGGTTCTTTTTTGGCACAAATGGGACTGCCTGACATGAGGGTTCCTTTGGCCCATTGCCTGGGATGGCCTGAGAGACTCCCATTGAAAATTCCGCGCCTGGATCCATTGTCACTGAACGCTCTGCATTTTGAAGAAATTGATCCTCAGCGTTTTCCCTGCCTTACCACATCCATAAAAGTTGCCCGGCAGGGCGGCGGGGCACCTGCGGTTTTAAACGGCGCAAACGAAGAAGCCGTCGATGCTTTCCTGCAGGAAGAAATCAGCTATCTCGACATCTCAAAAACTCTGCATTCAGTGATGAGTAAGTATGACCAAATAACATCTCTTCCGGAATCTCCCTCATTTCTCAAAGACATCAATACTATCGAGGGTGCGGAGCAGGCCGATCAGTGGGGAAGGGAGCAGGCCAGGAATTTCATGGCTTAAACTCCACTTTAAATTTATTAAATGCAAAAAAACCATGCTCCAGAACATCCTGCGCTTTCAGTACTTAGGGACACTTTTACGATTTATAAATTATTTCCGGATGCATCGATTCCAGAAGAAATCCGGAACTGTGATTTTTACAATGTATGTAAAACAGCAGAAGAATTATCCGTGGTATGTCCGGAACAATTCGAAGTTCAAAGCACGCATAGCAGTCCGGACTGGAAATGCATAAAAGTAAAAGGTCCGCTTGACTTTGATCTGACTGGAATTTTGGCGGGCATTTCTGATATACTTGCACAAACGAACATCAGTATTTTTGCAATATCTACATTCAATACAGATTATATTTTAGTTCCAAAACAAGCTTTGGACGAGGCCTGTTCCGTACTAATGCAGGCTGGTTATAAATTCGAATAATACACTCTATCATTTACAAGCATGCTGACAACAATTTTAGCTTTTTTGATTGTCCTTGGAATTCTGATCTTCATTCATGAGCTGGGACATTATCTGGCCGCGCGTCATGTGGGGGTACGGGTGGAAGCATTTTCAGTCGGATTCCCACCGACTCTTTGGGGAAAACAGATTGGTGAAACAGAGTACCGCATTTCATGGATTCCGGTGGGCGGTTACGTGAAATTGTTTGGGCAGAACGTCAATGATGAAGATCCGGATGATCCCACCAACTATGCTTCAAAAACATTGTTTGAGCGTCTTTACATACTTACCGCGGGGCCGCTGATGAATCTATTGTTTGCCCTGATCTTCATGCCATTGGTTTTTTGGATCGGTATGGAGATTCCGGCTTATCTGGATGATTCGCCACGCATTAAGCATGTGCAGCAGGGAAGTTATGCCCAGCAATTGGGGATTCAGGCAAACGATGAAATTGTTGCTGTGAACGGAACGTTTGTTAAAAACTGGGAAGAATTTCATAACGTACTTGGACAAATCTCTCCCGCGGATTCGTTGATTTTTGACATTGATCGCGGCGGCAACTCAATATACATCGAAGGTTCCGCAATTGAAATGCACCGCGCCGGATCGATGGGCTGGTCTCCTTTCCTTGAGCCGGTTGTAGGAGGTTTCTCCGGCAAATCACCTGCTAAACTCTCAGGAATTCAGGTCGGAGACAAAATCACTGGAATCAATGGATCGCCTATTAATGACTGGAGCGACATCTCACCGACTGTTCAAAAATTAATGAAAGCAGACGGGATAAATGCGCTAAATCCTGGTTCAGGTCTTACGGTTGAACTGGAGAGAAATGCTGAGGTTGAGTTTGTGGAAGTTACTCCATATTTTGACTCAAGATCACAAAGATGGCTTTTTGGCATGAGCATGTCAAAAAATGTTCGCTCACACTCACTAGGCGAATCAATTGTGCTGGGCAGCTCCCGTTTGTGGTTCATAACTAAGGCCACATTCAGTTTTCTTGGACAAATGTTCAAGGGAGAAGGTTCAATGGATGACCTTGGAGGTCCGGTCAAAATCGGGATGGTAATTGGTGATGCTGTCAGAAGCGGAATCTCTGACCTGTTTTTTCTGATGGCATTCATTAGTCTTCAACTAGGCATTTTCAATTTGCTGCCGATTCCGGCGCTGGATGGCGGGCATATTTTCATGCTGCTTGTAGAAAAATTCAACGGCAAACCACTGAGCATTGCCATTCGTGAGCGTACTCAGATGATTGGTTTTTCTGTGCTTATTTTCCTGATGATTTTTGTGACATGGAATGATTTGGTGAGCATGTTGTAACAAAAAATTCCTGGAGCAATGAAGGTTCATTTTTGCAGGTTTGATTTTCCTGTTTATTTAACACCCGCCCACTAAAATTGGCAGAACACCTGTATACTGCCAATGAACTGACAATCATACTGTGCATTCTGTCAAGGCGCTGTTCTACCTCCAACCATAAGCAAAAGTAGCCCAATGACAAAAATCCCAACCCTTGAAACAGACCGTCTTATCCTGCGTACCCCATTGCTGGAGGACCTTGAGCCTATGACTGATTTTTTCCAAAACTCAGTTCGGGCAAAGTTTGTCGGCGGGCCTATGGACAAAGGCGAAGTTTGGCGTGCCCTGTTGCGTGCAGCAGGGCATTGGCAAATCCGCGGCTACGGATTCTGGCATATCATTGACCGTGCAACAGGCCTGATGTGTGGGTACACAGGGTATCTGCATCATATCGAATGGCCCGAGGCAGAGTTGGCCTGGGGAGTCTTTGATGGATATGAGGGAAAGGGGATTGCTTTTGAAGCTGTTCAAGCTGCAAGTGAAGCAGGCCCCAAGCTGGGACTGCATGCGCCAGTCAGCTTAATAAACCCAAAAAACATCCGCTCTCGCTCTTTGGCAGAACGCTTGGGTGCCTGGATCGAGGAAGAAAAATTTTTCATGGATGAACCGGTGGTGATTTATCGGCACCCTACAAAAAGCGGTTAATTACAGGAATTCTTTTCACACTGAAATAGGCCCAGCAGCTCCGTTTTTACTTATTCCACACTTTGAGTTGCAATTGTGAACTGCAATGAAGCTTAATCTTATATTTTGAATTATTTGATTTTCATTGCAGTATCTGGCTCATATTCAACATTGGCAACAGAACAGCCAAAGCAATAAATCCTACTGCACCACCCAGCAGCAGAATCAGGACTGGTTGCAACAGTGATGTCATTGCTTCCAGCAAGGTGTTTACTTCTTCCTGCATTCTGTCCGAAACTTTTTCCAGCAATTCATCCAGCCGTGCTGCTTCTTCTCCAATAGACACAACATGACGCACGTACTCAGGAAAATAATCTATTTTGGCCATGGCCGCCGAAAGCGGGATACCTTTGTTGTTCACATCCACAATCATTTGATCAAGCTCTTTAATGAACAACTGATTTACAACAACCTTTTTGGATATTTCAAGCGAGGTTTTTAAATCAACATCGCTTTTTAACAGGGTCCCAAGAGTCTGGCAATATCGTGCAACCATGACCTTTACGCGCAGACGACTCAGCAGAGGCATACTCAGTTCAATCCTGTTTTTCCACATCCTGCCGCGATCGCTGCGGAAAAAGATTTTTGCAGCAATGGAAATTAAGAAAATCGCGACAACCAGCAAAAACCAGTAATTTACTACGAAATCACTGACACTTATTAATATACGTGTCGGAACAGGAAGTGCTGCTTCCCGGCTTTCGAAAATGCCGGTGATTTTGGGCACAACTGTTGTAACCATGAAAATTACCACTGCCACCCCAAAAACAGTCATGAAAGCCGGATATATCAGCGCACTCATGATCTTGGAACGCACACGCTCCTGTGCTTCATAATAATCTGCCAGACGCCTCATGATGATGTCCAGATTGCCGGAATTTTCTCCGGAACGTACCATGCTGACGTACATAGCGGGGAACACCTCCGGATGCTTTTCCATTGCTGCTGCCAGCGGCATACCTTCCACCACCCGTGAGCGCACATCTGAAAGAATGCTTTGAAATCCTGAATCTTCAGTCTGAGGAATTATCAGTTGAAATGCCTTGTCATAAGGAATGGAAGCATCAAGCAAAACTTCAAGCTGACGTGTGAACTGTGTGAGAACTTTTGCTGAGCTGCCTTTGTAAAAAGACAGTTTGGGGAATTTAATTTTACTGGAATTTTCACTTGCGCTGATTTTTGCCCTGGTGAAACGACTTGTGCGAATTTCCTTGGGGAAAAGATCTCTTGAGCGTAAAAACTGGCGTACCTCAGACTCTGAAGCCGCGTCTTTGGTTCCTTTATGCAACGTCCCTTCGCCATCAAAGGCCTGGTAATTGTAGATTGGCATTTTCAGCTGCTGCCTCAAAAAATTGTCAAGTGCTCCTGCTTGATAAAGAGTTAAATACTTTTTTCAAACAGTGTGTTGATTTAAAAACCTTCAATTATGTAATCAGCAATTTCAAAAGCCCAGAATGGAAACCGGCGAGCAGAATTTTGCTAATAAGTTGACGCTTGTCAGTTCAGTCCGTAGACTAATGGCTGCTGTTAACTTTAATTATACACAAGGAATTTAGTATGACAAAGGACTATCCGCCTTTGAAAAGTGTGCCGGGATTTTCCTGGCTTGGAATAAACCTTGGAATCAAGGAAAATGCTCCGGATTTCGGAGTTATTGCGTCAGAATGCAAATGTTCCTCGGCAGGTGTTTTCACAAGGAACAACATGCCAGGCGCGCCGATTATTGTTGGCAGGGAGCATCTGCAGGATGGACAATTACAGGCAATTGCAGTCAACTCAAAAATCGCAAACGTTGCCACCGGACAGGCAGGAATTGAAGACGCGAAAAATATGTGCCGCTGGACTGCGGCGGCTCTGGGAATTGCTCCGGAACTGGTTCTTCCCTCTTCAACCGGCGTAATCGGACAGCGGCTGCCTATGGATAAAATACAAACCGGATGCGAATCAATACCGGAAAAATTAGGAAGCGATCCGGAATTTATTGAAAATTTTGCCCGTGCAATCATGACAACAGACACACATCCGAAATGGCATTGCGTGTCCATAGATAATGTCACATTGCTCGGTGTTGCCAAAGGAGCCGGAATGGTCGAGCCTGATATGGCAACCATGCTCAGCTATTTTGTAACTGACGCCCAAATGAGCCCGGAACTGCTGCAGCAAATGCTGAAACGGGTTGTCAACAAATCCTTCAACCGACTCTCTATTGATTCTGACACTTCCACTAGTGACACAGTCATTATCATGGCAAACGGATTAGCCGGTGTGGTGGATGCTGAAACATTTGAAAACAAATTCACAGAAGCAGCAGTCAGCCTGGCAAAACAAATAACGCGTGACGGCGAAGGTTCAAAGAAACTTATTGAATTAACTGTCTCCGGAGCCAGTTCTCAACAGATGGCCCTGAAGGTCGCGAAATCAATCATTAACTCGCCTTTGGTCAAAACCGCAATCCATGGCGCTGATCCAAACTGGGGACGATTTGTGATGGCAGTTGGAAAGGTATTTGAGTATCCGGTGTCTTTGGATGATTTATCAATCCGCTTTGGCAGCGGCGGCCATGGCATGAACGTGAACGCTGAAAATCTGGAATCAAAAAAAGTTAACCTGGATGCGATTTCTAAATATCTGCAAAACAATGAGATCCAGCTGGAGGTGATAGTTGGAAACGGCAGCTACGCTGAAACAGTCTGGGGCTGTGATTTGACGAAAGAGTATATTGAGATAAACGCCTTTTATACAACATGAAAAACTAAGTTAACATAACTTGCTGATATTATTACATTAATTAAGAAATACAAAATAGTAACAATTTTTCTACAAAGAAGGATAAGCGTGAACAATTCTTACTGATAGTTATGGTAGGAATATGCACTTATTTGCTCCTGTTTTTCTACTTTGCACTGAATATCAATGCTGATAGAAACCATTGTTATATATCCATACCGGTCTAAATGGATTGCTTCCATATTTTTATGTATTCCAATGCTTAATTGGATTATCTCTTTTTAAGGAGATTTTATATGCCCATTAAGAAAATGAAATCTAAAAGCAGTCGTTCTATGCTTATAAAGATTCCAGCACGACAAGGAGTAGCTGCCCATGTGCAGAAAGGGCAAAAGGTCAAAATTATTAATACTCATGGCAACCAGGTTGTCGACTTCTGGGCGTTTAATGTCGAACACCCTGGAGAGTTTATGTCCATGGAACACTGTCGGGTATGGTTAGGCCGCTACCGACCAAAGCCAAGCGATGTGCTGATCACAAATAAACGACGTAAAATACTCAAGTTTCTCGAAGATACCTCCCCCGGTGTGCATGACACAATGCTGGCTGCCTGTGACCGGTACCGCTACGAGCAATTGGGGTGTATTGATTATCATGACAACTGTACTGACAACCTGTGGGAGGCACTCGCGGCAGTACGTTTCAAACCCACAGAAACACCGTGTCCGTTTAATCTCTGGCAAAACACCCCAGTCGATGCGGCTGGAAAAATTGAACAATTGCCTACAGTATCAAAACGAGGGGATTTTGTCCTATTTAAGGTTCTTATGGATGTCGTGCTATGTTTCTCAGCATGTCCTCAGGATATTGTACAAATCAATAGCGGTCGACCGAGGAATGCACACTACCAGATAATTGATTAATGATCTTTGTTCTGTGCTGGGAAGCGATGTGATAAATAGTTTTAACTCCTTTTCGATCTTTAAAGCATCGAATTTAATTCTCAGACCAACATCTGAAGTGGTTCCTCCAGGAAGAGTTTAAGGCATGCGAGAAACCGAGAGGCTTCCGCACCGTCAAGCAACCGATGATCTGAGGAAAGGGTACAGTTCATGATGGAAGCATGATAGATTTTGTTATTCCGAGACAATGGTTTTGTCTCTACTGAACCTACAGCCAGAACACAGGCCTGAGGAGGGTTGATAACAGCAACTGCTTGCTGAATCCCATACATACCAAGATTGGATACCGAAAAAGTACCCCCCATGAGTTCTTCCCTACCCAGTTTCCCGTTTTTGACCCTCTCCTTCAATTCTTTCATTTCGGAAGCAATTGCCAAAATGCCTTTCGATTCCACATTCCGTATGACCGGAGTCAGCAATCCGCGTTCTGAGGCTACGGCAACCGCAAGATTGACGTTACGGTGAATCCTAATGCCTTCATTGCTCCAGGAAGCATTGGCCTCGGGATGTTTCTTCAAGGCCCTTGCTACGGCATAGAGGATCAAATCGTTTATGGAAAAACGGGATGTTTCACTATTTCCATGTTCTCTCTTGAAATCAAGGAGAGAGTCCGTTTCACAGTCCACCGAAAGGTAGAAGTGTGGAATTTCCCGTTTTGCGGTGCTGAGTTTTTCCCCAGTGATTCTACGGATATGGTTAAGAGGTTGAAGTATATAATCCTCTTGATCAGATGCTTCACGAATATTTTTTGAAGACCTCTTTATAGGGGTATCCATCTTGGTAGAATCGGATACTTTTTCCGTTACGGTAACCATCGATTCCTGTTTTGGAGAGATCTTGGTCCTAAGATCCTTCACAGTGATCTGACCTTCACTTCCAGTTCCTGAAAGCCCACCAAGGTCAATGTTCATCCTGTCGGCAATGCGCCTAACCAAGGGACTCACTTTTTCGATTTCAGTTCGGCTTTGCTCTTCAAGCGTTGGTTGCTGTTCAACGGTCATGGTAACCGAATGCATTGAGGTATGCCGAAGCACAGGCATTGATGATAGTCTGTGTGTCGAGTCCATAATGGCGATAGAGATCGTCTATACTGCCAGACTGGCCGAAGTGCTCAACACCAAGTGATTCGACACAGTGTCCCCGAACTCCTCCGAGCCAGGAGAGTGTGGCGGGGTGACCATCTAAAATAGTTACCAGTGTTGCATTTTCTGCAAGCGGTTCCAGCAATTTTTCCACTAGGGAAACGGTTCTGGGTCCGCCATGGTGGCGGCTGCGCTTGGCCGCCTGCCAACCCGCGTTGAGCCGGTCGGAGGAGGTGACGGCGAGTAAGCCTGCACCAGGCAAGTCCTCTCGGATCAGTTCGAAGGCCTCCGTAACTTCCTGGACAACTGCACCGGAGTAGATCAAGGCCAGTTCGGCCCCTGTTTCAGGTTCAAAAACCCAGTAGCCCCCTTCTATAATCGCAGTGTGCTGTTCAGGGCTGAGGTTCCGCGTCAATTGGTGGATCGGACGAGTGGAAAGCCTTAGGTAAACCGAACCTCCATGAGAATCACGCAGCCATTCCGAAGTGTTTTTCCCACTGCCGTCTCGCTGGATGTATTCGAAACTCCATTCCATGATAGTGGCAAGTTCATCAACGTAGGATGGTTCGAAGGCGGCCAGTCCGTCCTGAGCCATGCCGACGAGGGGGGTCCCCATGGACTGATGAGCCCCTCCTTCCGGAGCAAGGCTAATACCCGAAGGTGTAGCAGCAAGAATGAAACGTGCATCTTGATAGCAGGCATAATTCAGTGCGTCCAGCCCACGGTAAATGAATGGATCATAAATAGTTGCTACCGGGATCAGTCTTTTGCTGAACAGTTCATGAGAAAGCCCCATCGCCGCCAGCATCAAAAAAAGATTGTTTTCCGCAATTCCCAGTTCGAAATGCTGTCCTGAAGGTTTTTGTTCCCATTTCTGAAACGATTGTACTTCGCTTTCCTGTTTGGAGCTTGGTATAGGGTTTCGACTGAAAACCCCCCTGCGATTGATCCATCCTCCCAGATTGGTGGAGACGGTGACGTCTGGCGAAGTTGTGACTATACGTTCCACAAGTTCTGACTTGCTCCGAGCCAAATTGGCAAGGATTCTTCCAAATCCTTCCTGAGTTGAGAGGATCTCCTTACCTTTGGGAACAGGAATTGATGGCACTTCGAGTTTGATGTCGCTATATCTCCTTGATCCCTGTTGCTGAAAGGGAACGTTTTTTAAAAACAAAGAGATTTTTTCTTGAGGCAGGTCAATGCCTTCAAAGGGTTCCCATTCGCATCCCGGGCGGATTCGGTTCTGAACTCTGAATTTTTCCATCTGTTCTGAATTCATCAATCCTGAGTGATTGTCCTTGTGTCCCGCAAAAGGCAACCCGTGCCCCTTGATCGTGTAGGCGATCATGCATGTGGGAATATCATCCTGAAGCTGGTGAAAAGTATCGTGAAGCACTCCTATGTCGTGTCCTGCAAGATTAGTCATCGTTCGGTGGAGTTCATCGTCGCTGTAACTGCCAATGAGTTGTCTTACCTTGTGTCCGGAATTGAAATCATCCTCCAGTTTGGCACGCCAGGCTTCCCCCCCTTGGAAGACGAGTGCGGAATAGAGGGAATTTGGACAGGCGTCGATCCATTCCCTGAGGGCCGTTCCACCAGGTTTTGTGAAGGCCTCTTCCAGAAGTCTCCCGTATTTAAGTGTCAACACCCGCCATCCCATCATTCTGAAAAGCTGGTCGATCTGGCCAAAAAGTCGGTCGCTTACGACTGCATCGAGACTCTGGCGGTTGAAGTCGATAATCCACCAAGTATTGCGTAGTCTGTGCTTCCAGCATTCGTAAAGCGCTTCGTAGACATTACCTTCATCGAGTTCGGCATCACCAACCAGGGAAATCATACGTCCTTCCTGGGTATCAGTTTTACCAAAGGGTTTCAATCTCACATAATCCTGGATCAGGCTGGCAAATGCTGTAATTGCAGCCCCGAGTCCGACCGAGCCTGTAGAGAAATCAACATCATCAAGGTCCTTTGTTCTCGAAGGATAGGACTGTGCGCCTCGGTAGCCACGGAAATTTTCAAGTTGACCGATTCCCTGAATTCCAAGCAGGTACTGGATAGAGTGGAATACAGGACTTGCATGAGGCTTGACTGCCACACGGTCAGCGGGACGCAGTATGTCGAAGTAAAGGAGCGTCATGATTGAGACTAGCGAAGCCGATGAGGCCTGATGTCCTCCTACCTTGAGACCGTCTATTTTAACACGCAGGTGGTTCGCATTGTGAATCATCCAGGTTGAAAGCCAGAGTACCTTGCGCTCAAGCTGTCGCAGTATAGCTATTTTTTCCTTAGTGCCTTTTCTGAAAGAAACCTTTGTGCTGGGATTCATTTGAACTTTAAAAAAAAGTGACTTATCTGTTTGAAAATATCTTAGAAAGGAGTTGGTCTTCTTTAGGTTTATTTCCTTCGAGAAAATTTTTTGAAAAATGCTTTCGACTGCTTTTTATTCCCGTTTTTACCTGATTATTCAAAATCGGAGGACTGCTCTCAAAAAAAATTAATTACAAGAAGTCATATTACCTTATTCCATTGTGGTAGATAACCAAGTACAAAATGATCTTTTCACCTGCTGAATTCTTCCTTCTCAATTTCATACTCACAGCAACTCTTGTGAAAATTCTTGTATGCCTTTAGCCTATACTTGTTTGTAATAGTAGCAAAATGAGTAACAAATGAGTAACAAAAAAACGACAAGTAAAAAACCATTAACACAAAGATAAAAAACTGAAATAAAAAAATTTACTTGCTATATCATATTATTAGTTGTTTTTGTTATGTAACGCTTTTTATACAACATAAAAAATCTGAGTGAATTCAAGAGAATCCATCTCACTTCAGCCAGTTAGAATGTCTTATTATTTTCTTCACAAATAATCATACTTCAAAGGTTAAAAAGGTACACAGACTTGCAAACCAACAATTCCAGAGCAGAATACAGCAATTCAAAAACTGCGGTCTTGCTGATTAACCTCGGCACACCAGATGCTCCTGAAACAACGGAAGTCCGTGCATATTTACGGAAACTGCTTTCATCTGAACGGGTACTTGATATAAACCCTTTAGTACGCTGGCTGCTGCTGAATATTTTCATTCTCCCCTTCCGACCACGGGAATCAGCAAAAGCATATCGAAAAATATGGCTGCCTGAAGGTTCTCCTCTATTGGTCTATAGTCAAAAGCTGAAAAATGCTTTGATAGAACCTTTTGCTGAAGAAAACATTCATGTTGAACTGGCAATGCAGTGCGGAGAGCCTTCATTGAAAAAATCTTTGGCTCGTCTTCGTGAACAGGGAAACAGCAGAATCATTGTTCTGCCCTTGTATCCTCAATACGCCTCAAGTACTTATGGTGGTGCATTAGAAGATCTTTACAAAGAATTACTGCATGACTGGAATATGCCTGATCTACAGATTATTCCGCCATTTTTTTCAGACTCACGTTTTATTGAAGCATGGGCAAAAGTCGGGCTGCCATTCCTTGAAAATAAACCGGATCATGTGCTGTTCAGTTTCCATGGTCTTCCGCTGAGGCATATAAAAAAAAGCGACCCCAGCGGTAACTGGTGTCGGAATGACAATGAATGTTGTCTGGAATTAGCAGATCAAAATCGCTACTGCTACAGCGCGCATTGTCACCAAACTTCAAAATTACTGGCCGATCGACTGAATCTGGAAGCAGAAAAATGGTCTGTTAGTTTTCAATCTCGTTTTGGACGCGAGGAGTGGATAAAACCCTACACGGAGCAGCATCTCAAAAAACTGGCAGAAAGCGGCGTGAAACGAGTAGTGGTATTTTGTCCGTCTTTTGTCGCGGACAGTCTTGAAACACTTGAGGAAATAGGCATACGGGCGGCTGAACATTTCCGTGAATGCGGTGGAGAAGAACTTGAACTGGTGCCTTCACTGAATAACCATCCTGAATGGATAAAGGCGCTTACTTCAATTATCAGGCAGCAGTTATCCTACTGATAAAACCTGAAAAAACTATTTGGACAGCAAGTAAACTTTCGCGGTCATACCCGCTCTCAGCGCAAGTCCCGGATTTTCAGCTTTGACATGAAGCGGGAAACGTCCTGTTTCAGGATCAGCAGTCCAGTCCACACGTTCGATGAAACCGGAGAATTCTTTGTCCCGGTAACTTGGTGTGACAAAAACAACTTGCTGACCTTCTTTGATCATTGGCAAATCTTGCTCCTCTGCCTGAATCACAATTTTCACCTGTTTAATGTTAATGATATGGAAGAGGGCTGAACCGGGACCGATCATTTCTCCCTCATTGGTTAATTTAGCGGTTATAATCCCGCCAATTTTGGCTTTGATACGGGTGTCCTCTAGGGCTTCTTCACTGAGGGCAACATCATGTTTTGTACGCTCCAGAGTTATGCGCCCGTTTTCCACTCCCAGCTCTGAGCGTTTCATGTCTTGCCTGGAGCGTTCAAGCGTCAGGATGGTATTTTTCACTCCAAGTTGAGTGCGGCCTATTTCCATTTTGGAGCGCTCCAAAGTAAGGATGGCATTGTTCACCCCCAGTTGAGAACGACTGATTTCCTTTTTGGAACGTTCCAACGCGAACATTGAATTTTCATATCCAATCTGGGAGCGTTTGATTTCCTGTTCTGTGCGCTTTAATGCCAGTTTTGTGTTTTCCAGAGAAAGTTTCCCCCTGTTATATTGCAGCTGCAACGCGTCCAGTTGTGAACGGGTGGAAGAACCCTGTTCAAATAAAGTCTCTTCGTCATCAAGCCTGCGTTTTATGTCTTTCAAATTAGTTTCCATATCCTTGACATTATTAGCACTGACTTCAACCTGAACCTTAGCTAATTCGAGCTTTTTTTTACTGTCCTTGACATTATTTTCATTGACCTTTATTTGTATTTGAGCCAGTTCCAGTTGCTCCTTACGATCCGTGACATTATTTTCATTTACTTGTATCTGAATTTTAGCAAGTTTCAGCTGGTGTTCCTTGTCTTTGACATTGTTTTGATTGACCTCAACCTGAACTTTCGCAAGCTCCAACTGACGTTCCTTGTCCCTGACATTGTTCTGGTTGATCCTTAGCTGCAGATTAGATAATTCCAGCTGGCGTTTCTGTGAACTGTTTTTAAGCGAAAGCAGCAATTGATCCTTTGCAACAGTCTGGTTTACTGTTACATGAATAACCTCAACTCGCCCTCCCACACTGGCATGCACTTCCAGAGTTTCTGCAGGTTCAATCAACCCTGTGAGAGATATTGGCGCCTTGTATGAACCCGCAAGCTCACTGCCTGAGGATGTCATTATCCAGGCATACAGCCAAATGAATAAAAAACTAAAATAAATTTTGTGATATTTACTGAAGTTAATCATTTTTTTCTCCTGATTTATTTTACAAACCTGCAAAAAACAGGGATGATACTTTATATTTTTGTTTTTACTGTTGCCTGAAAGGCTGGAATCAGGAATTACTATATAGTCGTCAATCCTGATTCAGTTCATATTTATCTTTGAATTCACCTGTTAAAGCTAACAATTCCACACGCACTTTTTCCTGACGTATGCTGATCATTATTTCCTGCTGCTGTGACTTAACCACGTCCTGCTGATATTGAGAAACAAGATAACTTGTGCTCTTACCCAGCTTGAAGCGTTCAATTTCATGACGCAGCTGATCTTTAGATAGTTTACTTACAGCGGCAGCAGTCTGTTTTTCCTTATCAATCAATTTCAAGGACCTTAAAAGCGAATGTAAATTCATGCTCAGCTGAGATTTACGATCTTCAATCTGCAGCATCAGCTGCTGCTGTTCAAGGTGTTTCCGTTGTATATTTTCCACAGTTGCCTGGTCACCCAACGGAACTTTCCATGTCAGTGTTGCGCTCATCCCATGAAGCTTGGTTTTGGCAAAATCTGCGGTGCCTCCAAAAATGCTTGAACTGTATCCATTTAAAATATAGGACAAGCTGAGATCCATATCAGTTTTCTGCTTGTTCAACTCCTGCTGCAATTGATAACGATTTTGCTCCAGCGAAGCATTTAATAATCCAATTTGTGTGTCATTCTGATAAATCAATTCTGACATCGCTGATACATCATTTGGAACAGCAGATTCAGTTGAAGGTTTGTCCGCAGGATATAGTCCAACGGGTAAATTTTTCAGATTAAGCGCCGCGCGAACCTGGTCTTCAATGCGCGTTGCATCCAGTTGTGTTGAGAGTAAGCTTTGGCGATCCTTCATAAGTTGAGTTTCTGAAACCCTCACTTCAGTAGCATTCAGCAGTCCCGCTTCCAGTCTGGCATGGTTGTCACGAGTAAGTTTTTCTGAAAGAGCAACCGCCTTTTTCTTGACTTCGACAGTTTCCATTAACCCCACCAAATCCCAATAAATTGAGGCCACCTGCTTTAACAGTGACAATTCTGTGGAACGAGTACTTAGCCTGCCTTTTGTAACAGAAATTTCCGCCAGCCGCACTGGTATATCATTATAATCTGCACCCCTATCCTGGAAAAACGGAATGGAAACAGAGCTTGTCAAACTTGCGCTGCTTAGTGTATCCCCTGTGGTTCCGGAAGTAACGTCACCCCCAAATTCCTGAACAGACAGCGAAGTGGATTTTTTGCTTTGTTCAGAATACGTCAGGCCATAAGTAATTCCGCTGTCCACACGCTTACTGTATGCCGAAGAAAAAGTCATACTGTTGGAGCTGCTGCCGCATAGTTTTGCAGGTGAACAGCTTGAGGAAGCAGCTAATGAAGGGGTATTTGAGTAACCAATACTTGTTGTCACACTGGGTGTATATCTTTCCTGTGCGGCAATCACAGAACGTTGTGCTGCTTCATCTCCCATTTTTGATGCTTTAAGCGATAGGCTGCGTTCGCTTGCCAGCTGCAATACCAATTTAAGCGGTACCTCTGCCATATCACGTCCATCAATCTTCTTCATGTTGACTTGCTCAAGCAGCAGTGCAGTTGCTTCATCAAGCTCTTTCTGACTTTGAGCCTGAATCTGGCTCCCCAAAATAAGACACAACAAAGGAAATAAAACCGGTAGTATTTTTATATTTTTCAAATTAATCCTTAATTGTGAAAGATAAACAACAGCAAAAATCAACTGCTAACAAACCACAGAAAAGTCACAGTGTAGCTCAAAATAAAAATGAAAGCAATTCACTCTGTGTAACTAATTGTTTCGGTTACCTTAGTGTACAACACACAAATCCCATTAAAACAAAGCTAACCGTCTGCATTTATATTGATTTAACTAGAGGTTTCATGTTATTCATAACGTCAGCAATTCTTCAAATGATAGCTATCATTGTGTTATTAAAGCAAATTAATGAATACAATGAATGTAAGTAAGTTTAATAAACAAAGAAGAAAAGAATACCATGTCAGACAAAAAAAATTTAAGTAATCAGCAGTGGAAAGAACAGTTAACAGAGGAGCAATATGAGGTCTGCAGAAATAAAGGCACGGAACCTCCTTTTAGTGGGGAATATGTAAATACTAAAGACAGTGGTACATATCGATGTTTATGCTGTGGGAATGCCCTGTTTCATTCAGATAATAAATTTGATTCAGGCACCGGCTGGCCCAGTTTCTGGGAGCCGATTGGAAAAGAAAGTGTGAGTAACGAAGAAGATCTTAGCAGGAACATGGTGAGGACGGAAGTAATTTGCAAACACTGTGACTCGCATTTAGGCCATGTATTTGAGGACGGTCCGCAACCCACAGGTTTGAGGTATTGCATCAATTCGGTTGCTATCAAGCTGGAAAAAGATGAAGATTCCTGATTTAGAAACAAATCAACAGCAAACTTAACACATCTAATAAGTCACTTTTGTAAGGTAATTATTTCAATGAAAATTTGTTCCGATGTGGATGGAGTAATTTTAAATTACATTCAAGGATTTATTGAGTTTACCAAAATAGAAAAAATCCCCTATACACATAATCCCAAACTTTACGGAGTTATCCGTAATTTCCCGAACAATGTAGAGGTGCGTGATCAATTTCATGCAGGAGATTATCTGCGCCAATTAGAGTTTTATGACGGTTCACTGGAAATCCTGAATATGCTGGCCGGCAGCCATGAACTGCATCTGGTAACAGCACTGGAACCGGAACAATCTCAAAAACGTGCAGAAAATTTAAAAAAATTAAATTACTCTTCACTGCAGTGTGTGGGTGACGATCTCAAACAGCAAATTATTATCGAACAAATTCAACCTGATGTAATGCTTGAAGACCGTCCGGAACTGATTGAAGCATTCCATCGTGCCGGAATCAAAGTAATTTTTCCAGACTGGCATCCTTACACGAAAGGGATGGAACGTTTTGCGACACCGTTTTCTCTTTGGCAGGAAATTCCGGATTTACTGCAAAATTCCGCATGATCAGACCATAGTCTTCACCTCATTCTTTATTCAAAAAAAGAAATTTATGTCTGAAAAATACTCTGTATATTTTGCCGGTGATTTATTTAATCACAAAGATTTGACAGGAAATATGCTGCTGGCAGAGGCCATTGAAAAAGAATCATCCGGACGATATATTTGCGTTTTACCGCAAAATCTTGAGCAAAGTACAAGCCGCTCAATCGACATCCGCAACAACGATTTGAGTAAGATTGTTACAGCAGATTTTATTCTGGTTAATTTTGACGGCACAGAATTGGATTCAGGAACTGTGATTGAATTTTTGTTTGCCAAAGCACTTGACGTTCCGGCTGTAATCCTTAGATCTGATTTTCGCTCAGCAGGTGATCAGGAGCGGGGTGACCCATGGAACCTGATGTGTTCCGGATACCCGCGCACACGTAAATTAACTCTGAACGCAATGGCCTGGTATCAGGAAGCCTGGGGAGCCAGCGGCGGTACAGCGGCTGTTCTGGAGCGCTTCTACAGTAAATTGTCAAAATCCATCATTGCTGAATTTGACCTGGTTTTTAAAGAACCCTCACTTATTGACAACAAGCAGATGCTTCGCAACGTCTATGAGTGGGCATTGCGTTTTCCTGGAAACGGTTTTTCAGATTTATTTACAAAGCAGGAACTGGAAACCCTGCTGGAAGAAAAACTTAAAAAAAGTTCTGCTGTAAACTGATCAAAAACATTTAATGCAATTTGAACCTGTAATCGGCCTTGAAATTCACGTTCAGCTGGCTACTGCATCCAAAATTTTCTGCGGATGCTCCACCGAATTTGGTAAACCTCCAAATACAAATACCTGCCCTGTATGCCTTGGTCTGCCTGGAGCACTGCCTGTACTTAACAGCCGTGTTCCAGAGCTTGCGGCACAGCTTGGACTGGCTCTTAATTGTGAGATCAGGGCTGATTCACAGTTCGCCCGTAAAAATTATTTCTATCCCGATCTGCCGAAAGCTTACCAGATTTCTCAATTTGATCGCCCAATCTGCGAAAACGGCTGGCTGGAAATCAATACCGAATCCAGGGGCAAAAGCCGGATCGGCATCACACGCATTCACATGGAAGAAGACGCGGGCAAACTGGTGCATGAAGAGGGCGGTACCGAAAGCATGGTTGATTTGAACCGTGCAGGCGTGCCGCTGCTGGAAATTGTCAGTGAACCTGATATCCGTTCTGCGGAAGAGGCCAAAGCATACATGGAAAAAATACATGCCATCGCCACCACTATCGGTGTTTCTGACGGTGACATGGAAAAAGGACATTTACGCTGTGACGCAAATGTGTCTTTGCGGCCCTCTGGACAGGAGAAATTTGGTACACGTACGGAAACAAAAAATTTAAATTCTTTCCGTTTCGTCCAGCAGGCAATTGATTATGAAATAGAACGGCAGCGCGATGAAATACTGGATGGTAACACGATTGTTCAGGAAACTCGCCTCTTGGACACTGACCGTAAAGTGACCTTCAGCATGCGCTCCAAAGAGGAGGCAGATGAATACCGTTATTTCCCGGATCCGGATTTGCCCTTGGTGAGACTTTCTCCGGAATTGATTGAAAAGTTCAGGAAAAATCTGCCTGAACTTCCGGAAGCAAAAATGCAGAGATTTATGGAGGAATACGGATTAAGCGACTATGATGCAGATGTACTGACTGCGAGTCAGGAAATGTCATCGTATTATGAAAAAGTCCTGGCTGAAGGGGGTGTGCCAAAACTCGCCTGCAACTGGATAATCGGAGACTTGACCCGTGTGATGAATGAGTCCGGAAAATCTCTCAAGGAAATAAATCTTTCTCCGGAGAATCTGGCAGATTTGACAAAACTGATTGAGCACGGTGAAATCGGCAGCAAAATCGCAAAAACTGTTTTTGCCGAGATGCTTGTATCCGGAAAAACACCGGAAACAATTATTGAAGACAAAGGCCTGAAACAGATTTCTGATGAGAAAGAGCTTGGCAGATTAGTAGAAGAATTACTTGCCGCAAATCAGCCGCAGGTAAAACAGTATCGTGAAGGAAAAACAAAAGTGATCGGTTTCTTTGTGGGACAGATGATGAAACAGACACGCGGCACAGGCGATCCGGCAGTAATCAACCGTTTGCTGAAAGAGAAACTGGATGGATAGCATGAAGAAAATTATCCTGTTTCTGGAATGGGGTTCGATCGCAGGGCTGGCAGGCTGCGGACTTTGGATTTTTCTGGGACTGCCGATTGAATCCAGTCAGGGATTCCCGCAAAAAATAATGTACATTCATGTTCCTACATTCGTTGCAACATACCTGGCTTTTTTTGTTGTGTTCGCCTTCAGCATCGCGTATCTCTGGAAACGTGACCTGATGTATGACCAGATCGCAAAGGTCTCGGCAGAAGTTGGTTTGATCTTTTGCGCACTTTTACTGATTACAGGTGCAATCTGGGGCAGGCCGACCTGGGGAACTTTCTGGGTTTGGGACGCACGCCTGACAACAACCCTTTTGCTGTTTCTAATATTCATGGGTTATTTTCTGCTGCGAATGTCAGTCAGTGACAGGGACAAAGAGGCTCGTCTGGCTTCTGTGCTGGGAATTATCGGCTGCCTGGATATTCCAATAATACACAAATCTGTTGAATGGTGGCGCACACTGCACCAGCCTTCAACACTGTTCAAAGTCGAATCAGGCAAAGCCAGCCCTTCAATCCCACCAGAATTATTAAATCCGCTGATTGCTTCCATTATGGTCATGCTGTTGTTTTATCTTTATTTACTGCTCCTGCGTTATCAAACTGAAAAACGAAAGGATGAATTGAATCAACTTCTTGCGGAAACACAGGTTTAAATGATCATTGGTTTGGAATATGTTGTGGCCGCCTACGGAATCTGGGTTTGTACTTTCATAGTTTATATTCTGCTGACAAAACGTCGCATGAAAATTGCCGGTCAGACAGTTGAAGCACTAAAACAGAGAGTTTCTGATTCAGCAGACATTCCTGAAATAACGGGGGACATTGAAAACCAGAACTAAGTTTGTAATTGGCGGAGCAGTAATCCTGGCTGTAATTGTTGCCTTGTCATTGCAGGAATTGCAGAAAATGACGGTTTTCTTTTATACACCTGCAGAAGTACTGGCAAGCCCAGGTGAATTTGAAGACAAAACAATCCGCATCGGCGCGCTTGTGCAAAAAGGCAGCGTGGACTGGAACGCGCAGGCAATTCAGCTTTCATTTAAGATCACTGAAGACGGCAAAGTATTGATTCCGGTATATTATGACGGCGTCAAACCGGACTTGTTCCGTGAAGGACAGGGAGTTGTTGTTGAAGGAAAAATGAATGGTCCTCGTTTTGAAGCCAGTCAATTGCTTGTTAAACACAGCGAAGAATACACTGTTGACACTGAACACAAAAAATCAAAAGAAGAATATTATAAATCAATTCAGGCACAATAAAGCGGCTGATTGTTAAACTGAAAATATCAAACGCAGAGTAATTAACCCTGTTTCCTGAAACCAATCTTCCTGGCCAAACCAAAAAAATGTCATCACGTCTCCAGGAAATAAGAAATCATTATAAAGAAATAATAGCTACTGATCCTAACATCCGCAACAGGATGCTGGCTGTGGTTATTTTACTGGTACTGTTGATAGTACTGGTAATGTTCAGCATGCAGCGTGGTTATTCGGTTTTGGAGCAGTCCGGATCACAGTTGATGGTCTTTGTGGCGATCAACGTGAACATTGTCCTGCTTGCAATAGTATTCTACCTGATTGCACGCAACCTGCTCAAACTCTCTTATGAGCGGCGAAGACATGTACTGGGAGTTAATCTTAAAACAAAACTGATTACTTCCTTCATTGTCCTCTCCCTGCCTGCCATGGGTTTTCACCTGTTCGCAAGTTACTTTATTGCCACAAATCTGGAATCATGGCTGAAAGGACAGCAGGAATCTGTGATTCACAGCGCCCAAAATGTATCTGAAGCATATCACCAAAATCTTCGCAAAACCATGGAGCTTCAGTACTTAATCTGGGCAAACCATTTGAAAGAGAATAAAGGAGAATTAAACACACTTACACCTCTGAAAAATGTAGAGGCCGATGTCTCACTTTATTCTGAAGATCAGGAATTGTTGTATCAATGGCTTAAAAACGAGATTTCACAGACCTACTGGTCAAGCCCTTCTTTTAACGAGTGGTATCAAATCAAATCCAAAAATCAAATCTGGTTTACTGAAGAGCTTAATGAGCGCATTGTGTACCGTTATATCAGACCCGTGTCATTAAACAATCAACAGATGTTTCTGGAAGTTTATTTTGCGGCGCCCCCGAATGCTTCAGGCGCAATCAGCGAAATAATCGCGCAAGGTCATAACACCAGGTTTTTGACGGAATCCGAAGATTTGGTTCGTGGATATTATTTAATCATTTTTCTGCTGATGACACTGTTTATCATTTTTGTGGCAACATGGCTGGCATTCTATCTGGCACGCGGGTTCGTGCAGCCCATCGAAGACCTGGCGCTTGCCACACAGCGTGTTTCTGAAGGAGAGCTGGGTTTTCAAGTAAAACTTCAGGGACCATTGGACAAGGACTTCGCACTGCTGATGAAGTCTTTCAATTCAATGAGTCGTGATTTGCTGGAACATCAGATCGCCCTGAATAAAACAACCAACAATCTGCAGGAAAGTCACAGGACTCTGGAAAGTCATATTCGCTTTGTGGAACTTGTTTTGGAAAACATCACCACAGGTGTGATGTCATTAGACGTTGATGGACACATTGAAATATTGAATCACACAGCAAAACAAATGCTTCAACTAAAACCCGGAGGCGAGACCGGCAAGCACTATCGTGATGTTCTGGTAGATGAATCTCTTGATAAGTTTGAGGAAATGGTTGAACACATTGAAACAGAAAAAGAACGCTCCATTTCACGAAATCTGCTTGTTCATAAAAAAGACGGTCCTGTTGAAGTTTCCGCGACTCTTCTTCTTCTCCAAAGCAGCGAGGGGAAATCCGCTGGAATGGTTTGCGTTTACAACAATATCACAGAAATTCAGCGGCTTCAGCGCGCCCGGGCATGGCGTGAAGTGGCACGACGCATAGCGCATGAAATAAAAAATCCGCTAACTCCCATTCAACTATCCGCGGAACGTATCAAGCGTAAATACGCAGGAGAAGTTTCTGATGATGTAGCACTGCATCAGTCAACTCAGACAATCATCAATGAAGTGCAGCAGCTAAAACGGATGGTAAGCGAGTTTTCAAACTTTGCAAAAATTCCGGAATCAAATCCTCAAATGAATGATTTGAACCAGATAATCCGGAACACTCTCCATCTGTATCATGACAACATGCCTGCCAGAATTTCACTGACTACAGAACTGAGTGACACTCTGCCGAAACTGCCTCTTGACAGTGAGCAGATGCGTCGCGTGATCATAAATCTGGTGGACAATTCCATCAGTTCAATTGAAAAAAAAGGAACTCTTTCACGCATTTTCAGTCAGGGAAAAATTATTATCCGAACACGTCATTTTCCTGATTTAAACATCATTTCAATGGAAGTGGAAGATAACGGCACCGGCATTGTTCCGGAAATTTCTGATTATTTGTTTGAACCTTACACCACCACTAAAGAACACGGAACCGGTCTTGGCCTGACCATTGTCAGCCAGACTGTTTCGGATCATAACGGTTTTACACGTTTCCGAAATCTTGAAACCGGCGGTGTCTGCTTTACAATAGAACTTCCTGTCACCTGAGACGACGCCCTCAGATGAAAAATTACCAGCAGGTACTTAATGTACAAACATCCGGCAAAGGTCTCAGGGAAATTACCAGGGAGGTGCGTGAGGTGGTAAGGGATTCAAAAATTACTTCCGGTCTATGTAATCTGTTTGTCCGGCACACTTCCGCAAGTCTGGTTATCCAGGAAAACGCGGATCCTGATGTTCAGCGTGATCTGGAATATTTTTTAGGAAAGCTGGTTCCGGAAAACGATTTAGGATATACTCACACAGTAGAAGGGCCGGATGATATGCCATCACACATCCGCAGCGCGATTACAAAAACTTCTGAGCAGATTCCGCTTTCTGGAGGAAAAATGCTGTTGGGGACATGGCAGGGAATTTTTCTCTGGGAACATCGTACACGCGGACATTCAAGGAATGTGGTTGTTCATATTGCCGGAGAGTGAGGGGATTGCTTTGGTTTAGCCTCACCCCTCCCTCTCCCATGGGAAAAGGGAGGACTGCGATGCCTGAGCGAAGTCGAAGGTGAGGTGCGTAAGCGGCAGGTGCTTATTGAAAAATTAAAAACAGATAAAATCGTTACAAAAGACAATAAAATTTCATTCATGCAAACAAAATATATTTTTATCACAGGAGGAGTGGTTTCAGGACTCGGTAAGGGAATTGCCGCCGCTTCAATCGGAGCTCTGCTGGAATCAAGAGGCCTGACAGTCAGCCTGATGAAACTGGATCCATACATCAATGTTGACGCGGGTACCATGAACCCATTTCAGCACGGCGAGGTTTTTGTCACAGTGGACGGCGCGGAAACTGATTTGGATCTGGGACATTATGAACGCTACACGAATGCTGTGCTGACACGCAGGCATAACCGCACTACCGGTCAAATATATGACACCGTGATCAGCAAAGAACGCGCGGGGGATTATCTGGGCGCAACTGTACAGGTGGTCCCGCATGTGATTGATGAAATCAAAAAAACAATCACAGATGCTTCCAGAATTTTTGACAAACAAACCCAATCATATACCACCCCTAACGCAGATATTTGTATCGTGGAAATAGGTGGAACAGTAGGGGACATAGAGTCTCTGCCTTTCCTCGAGGCAATTCGTCAGTTCAGGCATGATCATGGGAAAGAACATACCTTGTTCGTGCATCTCACCCTGATTGTGCAGACAGCAGAAATGAAAACCAAACCCACACAGCACAGTGTTGGTAAACTGAGGGAAATCGGCATCCAGCCTGACATTCTTATCTGCCGTACTCCTGAAATGCTGTCGGACAAAGTTCGCGCGAAAATTTCTCTTTTCACAAATGTCCCGGAAAACTCTGTGGTAAACGGTCTTGATGTGGAATCGGTTTATGAAGTACCCCTGATGTTTCATCAACAGGATTTGGATAACACCATTATGACATATCTGCAAATGTGGACTGGCAGTCCAAAACTGCAGCCATGGATTGATTTGATTGAAACGTATAAAAATCCGCATGACGTGGTGGATATCGCCTTTATCGGCAAATATGTAGCACATCTGGATTCGTATGAAAGTCTCAACGAAGCTTTGCAGCATGGCGGCATAGCAAACCAGTTGAAAGTTCAGCTGCATTATATAGATTCAGAATTTTTGACACCGGAAAACGCCTTTGAACAATTGGAAAAAATGGACGGCGTCCTGGTTGCTCCAGGATTTGGTGAGCGTGGTATGGAAGGAAAAATTACTGCCATCCAAATCGCCCGTACAGGCAACATTCCATTCTTCGGAATTTGTCTTGGAATGCAGATGGCGATTGTTGAATTTGCCAGAAGTGTTGTCGGTATTGCAGGAGCAAACTCAGGAGAGTGTCGTCCTGATCACACGGAAAATGTGATTGATTTGATGCCGGAACAAGATGGTCAGCAGGAAACAGGCGGTACAATGCGTCTGGGGAGTCAGGTAACAGTGCTGAAAAAAGGAACCAGTATTGCCGGAATTTATAATAAAACTACCATCTCAGAACGCCATCGGCATCGTTATGAGGTAATGGATGATTTTGTACCACTGCTTGAAGAAGCGGGAATGACCATTTCCGGAAGACATCCGGAAAGGAATTTGGTTGAGACTATTGAGCTTCCGGAACATCCCTGGTTTATCGGCTGTCAATTCCATCCTGAGCTGCAGTCAAAACCACTCAAATCACATCCACTGTTTTCTTCTTTCATCAAGGCATCA
>LULF01000087.1_pt1 | contig 31098 bp, 29 predicted proteins | sample 728221 | NCBI WGS metagenome assembly LULF01 (sample SAMN03860296, study PRJNA289734) | marine metagenome | biome: seawater column; feature: ocean; material: water; isolation source: Red Sea water column Station 169 - depth 500m | place: Saudi Arabia: Red Sea | collected 2011-10-15 | depth 500 m | reverse complement strand
ATATAAAGGGTTGACGTTGACGGCCACCATCCCTGCTCTTAAAACTCCAAATAAGGCAATAGGATACTGTAGTATATTAGGCATCATGAGAGCGACTCTATCACCCTTAGAAAGTTTGAGTTCATTTTGTAAATAGGATGCAAACTTCTGGCTCAAAGAGTCAATTTCACCATAAGTAAATTCTTTTCCCATACACGTAAAAGATGGTCTTTCTTTATATTTGTCAAAAGCTTGATGTAAAATATCATTAATGCTGCTGTATTCATTAATATCAATTTCATGAGGGACGCCATTTGGGTAACTCTTAAGCCAAGGATAGTTCATTTTTACTCCTATTTAAAAAAATATATTAATTTAATCATAATAAACTGATCCGTATAAGCAAATAAGAAACTTTGTCCTTTAGCAGAGTTTAGTACTCAGACGAAGCGTTCTAGGTAAAAACTGTTTTGGGTAACTTTGGTAGTCAGAAAAAGGATTAAAGGTCAATTCATTGTGGTAATAAAGATAATTGATATTCATCTTATTTGCCTTCATTTCCTTTTCTATGTCTATAGAACGAGCAATTTTTCGAATGGGATATGAATTTTGACCCACGCTTTGATGTAAAACAAAATTTTCATCAAATTCATAGCCAACAGGAGCTTGAAGTTTTGGCCAAAAAACCATCATCTCTGCCATAAATACCCCAGTAGGGGCCAAATGACGCCTGACAAAATCTAAATAAGCCTGTCTTTGATTATCTTGAGTAAGGCAGTGGTAAAGATGAGAATCAATAATGAAGTCAAACTTTCTGCCAAGTTCAAAATCTGAGCATACATCGACAACCTGAAGTTTCAAATTCTTATCTTTTATTTTTGCCACTTCTGATGCAGTTGCTATAGCAAGCTCAGATATATCGATGCCTTGGTATTCATTAAAAATCTCATTAAGATAAAAACTAAAACTTCCTATGCCACAACCTAGCTCTAAAACACTGGCCTTAGATATTTTTGTTGTGAGATCAAATTGCTGTTGATAACTTGTTAAAAAACGGACCAGAGAGTCTCTATTTTGCTGCATATACTGTTCTATTTTACTAATATTTTTAGATTGAATATACTCAGGAGTGAATTGACGATATGAATGATTATAAATTTCTTTATTTTCTTGCATATCATTAGTGTATTTTTTCTAGGATAAAGTGGCAATTTAAACATGACTGAAGAAAAAAAATCAAATTATAAAACCATAATGACTGAAGATGGAAGTAAAACTCTTTATTCAGCATTATTTCAAGAAGCCTGTCACTCTAAAACAGGTGCAATTGAAGAAACCCATATTCATTATATCCGCGGATGTCGAATAAAAGAATTGGCCAAAATCTATGACCCTCTTTTTATTCTTGAAGTTGGTTTTGGAGCAGGAATAGGATTTAAAGAAACAGCAAAGTTTTTTGCCAAGTCTCAAAACAAAATTATGTTTTTTAGTTTTGAGATTGATCTTGAATTAATTAGATTATTTGAAAAAAATGAAGGTATTCAATTTGTTCAAGTCGATAACCATTATCATTATGTTCACGATAATGTTGAACTTGTTGTTTTACTAGGTGATGCTAGAAAAGAAATAAAAAAATTAATTGCAAAAAAGAATAGATTTCATGCTATCTATCAAGATGCATTTTCTCCTAAAAGAAATAGTTCGTTGTGGACTAAGCAATGGTTTGAGGACCTTTATCTTGTGAGTCATCCAAAAGCTCTTATGAGTACTTATTCAGCATCTTCTTCTATTCGAAAAGCTATGCTTGCAGCCGGATGGAAACTTTCAACAGGTGAAAAATTTGGGCCAAAAAGAAGCTCAACAAGAGCAAAGAAAACGGGAGAAACTCAACAAGATATACTCAAGAAACTTGAACGCTCACCAGCAATAACTTTAACAGATGAAAATTACAAAACCTACAAAATGTAAAGGACTCTTAAAAATGAAAAAGACAAAGCTTTGTGATGAACTCAATATAAAGTATCCTATCATTCAAGCAGGAATGGTTTGGGTTTCTGGAGCTAAACTTGCTGCTGCAAGTGCAAACGCAGGTTGCTTAGGTGTGATCGGGGCAGGTAGTATGAAGCCGAAAAGACTTGAACAACAAATAGTTAAAGCACTAGAACTAACCGCCTCACCTCTTGCTGTAAATATTCCTATTATGTACAAAGATGCAAAGGAGCAAATTGATGTTGCTTTAAGGCTTGGAATTAAAATTTTTATTACAAGTGCAGGTAGTCCCAAAAAATATACACAGTATTTAAAGGAACAAAACTGTTATGTTATTCATGTGACGAGTAATATTCAGCTTGCTCTTAAATGCCAGCAAGCGAATGTTGATGCTGTGATCCTGGAAGGTTTTGAAGCTGGAGGTCACAATGGCAGAGACGAATTAACAAGCTTGGTTTTATTGCAAGAAGCTTATCAAAAATTAGATATTCCTGTTATTGCTGCGGGGGGATTTGCTAGTGGAGCTTCTATTGTTTCGGCTTTAGTTTTGGGTGCTCAAGCAGTTCAGATGGGGACTCGATTTATGCTTACACAAGAAAGTAGAGCACATTTAAAATACAAAAACTATTTAAAAGAGTCTTATCTCCCCTCTACTCAGCTTATGATGAAATCAGTTGTTCCTGTCCGTCTTGTAAAAAACAAGTTTTCTGATCAAATTCATGAAATGGAAAGGCGTTGTGCAAGCAAGGAGGAACTTGTTGAGTATTTAGGCAAAGGCAGAGCAAAAATAGGAATGCATGATGGAGACCTAGAGGAAGGAGAACTAGAGGCCGGCCAAGTCTCATCTCTTATCAATGATATTCCAACAGTAGAAGAACTCGTCAAAAAACTCATTCTAGAGTACGATCAAGCCATTAAGAGCTTGTGTTAAGTCTTTGTTAAGCACTTGATTTTTATTTTTCATCTTGTTACTAAGCTAGTTATTAAAACACACTTTAACTAAGGACACACCAATGAAAAAAATGATTATCACACTTTTGACTTTAAATGTTTTCTTTAATGCTTATGCTTCAGCCCCTAATATTATTTTTACGGTAGAGAATATGAGTGTGAATCAAAAAATGGAAAATTTTCTGATGGAAACGATGAATCGTGAGTGCGCTGTAAAAGCAGACAAATATATCACATTTTATTTCACTCAGATTGATGCTTATCAAGTTGATCAAGGTCAGCCTTATGATTATGTGGCGACAGTAAAAGTTTTTGATCTTTCATTAGAAAAGATTGTTGATGAGTTTAAAGTAGAGTTTCATGAAAACTATAGAAACTATGGAAGATATAGTCTATTTGATATTTCTTCTTCTCGTTTAAATTTATGTAAATAATTATATATGTTTTTCAACTGAAGGTCTTATTTATTTAAGGCTTTCAGTTGAGTGCATTGTCAATAAAATCATCCCAAAAGCTGTATTTCGACATCCCTTTTTCTTCTAAAACTTTTAGCATTATCTTAAGTTTTTTTATTTCATTTTCTTCTAATTCAGAATGGTATTTTTTTGCATTCTCCCTACCCCATCCCCAGTGATATTTGTATTTAATTGGAGAATAATGACCTAGCCTGACCATAAAATAGATGAGAGCTGCATAAGTCTTTCCTTGAGCTTTTTCGATACAGTATTTAAGTTTGAGGTCGGCCATATCTTGCTTGTCTTGATCTCCACCTATCCAGTAATAAAGATCATGTTCAAGGCAACAATCCTTCCAGTTCCCCTCATAAAAAAAAGTACATCCATCAGTTTGAAAAGGTTTTATGCTTGCATATAAAAAAGAGGCCATAAAAAAATTTATGGCCACAATTATAAAGATTTTTTTATAAATCATATTAACGTATATTCATCTGGAGACGTCTAATACGTTCATCTAACTGAGGATGGGTTGAAAGTAATGCTCGAATACCTTTCTCTTTGGAAGAGATCTTGAAAGCATTCATTGTTTCAGAACTCGTTTCAAAATATCCACCACCTTCATATTGCGATTTAAGGCGTTTTAAGGCCGCAATCATTTTATCTCTACCAGCTAACTGAGCCCCGCCAATATCTGCTGAGTATTCACGCATTCGTGAGAACCATGAAGTGATAAACATTCCTAGAAATCCAAAAAGAATTTCAAAAACAATCGTTGTTATCCAATAGGAAAGACCTCCCACAGATGAAGATTCATCATCATCACTTCGTAAAAAGTTTTGGAGAGCAAAAGCAGCTATGCGGGCAAAAAACATGACAAAAGCATTCACTACACCTTGAACTAAAGTCATCGTCACCATATCTCCGTTAGCAATATGGGCCACTTCATGACCTAAAACTCCTTCAACCTCATCTTGAGACATATTTTGTAGTAAGCCAGTTGAAACAGCGACTAAAGAGTTTGATTTAGAAGGTCCTGTTGCAAAAGCGTTAACTTCTGGAGAGTTATAAACGCCGACTTCTGGCATTTTAGGTAGATTTGCCGATTTAGCAAGCCTATGAACAGTGTTAACGAGACCTGCATATTGTCCGTTTGATTCAACGATTTTGACACCCATTGCCATTTTTGCCATAAACTTAGACATTGCCAATGAAATAAATGAGCCTACCATCCCCCAAATGAGACAAAAGATTAACAAGGCTTGATAATCTAAGCCGTAAGCATTCAAATAAGGTTTAACACCAAGCAAATTTAGGACGATTGAAATTGTTACAACAACTGCAATATTCATTAACGCCCAAAGCCCAAATCTTTTAAACATTTTACTACTCCTTAAGATAGATCTTAATCTTAAGATAATACCTCTTTTGCCTTCGTCAAGGCTAGTGAAATCGTTTGAAATATAAGAAAAGAATCATTAGACTTTATTTATACGAAAAATAATAATTTTTAAGGGTTTTTATGAAATATATACTTTTATTAGTAATTTCAAGTCTTTTTTGTGCTTGTTCATTAGCCCCCTTTGGCCCTACCAATTCTGCAAGGTCTTATGGAAAAGGGAAAATGCAAGCTGAAGTAGGTAATATCAATTCGACTTATCATTTAAAGTATGGCCTCGGACTTAGTGATGATCTTGATTTGGGGTTCACTATGGAGTTTGGTGAAATATCAACTTCGGCACTATTTTTTAAATATTCTTTTTTAAACAATGAAACAGGTCTTAGTCTTGCTTCTGAGTTTGGATACGGCTCTTTAGACGAGACAACTTTTTATTATGCTGGTCTTATCTCGTCGTTAGCTTTTTCAAAAGAGTTTGAATTGTTTGTAGGAGGAAGAATTAATTCAGTAAAGACAAATGAAAATGATATTGAAAAAGACAAGTACAATGGAAATATAAAGATCTTAGCTTATAATATAAATTATTTACAATTAAGTTATGGGTTTAATATTTGGTTAACTGAAAATGCTGGTTTATCTCTTTATGGTATGTATTTTCAGGGAGAAGATATTGAAACTCAAAAAGATTCTATTTTTGGTGGATCTTTTTTATTTAATTTTTAATGATATTGGCCCATATACTTTTCAAAGTCTTGCATCATTTTTGCTCCTTTAACTCCATCAATTAATCTGTGATCCAAGGTCCAGCAAAAGTCTACACAGGGTTCAATTTGAATCTTATCATCTATCACAACCGGTTTCTTATAAACTTTTCCAATGGCAAGAACCAAAGGAGTTCTTGAGTAACCTACAAGTGGAGCAAAGGCGGTTTGAATTCCTAGTCCTCCAATATTTGTTATCATCATACTACCAAAAGCATCCTTTGGGGCCCCAAATAAAGGAGACCAAAGATTAAGTGAGTAAAGCACAAACCCATAGGCTTTTATGACAATGGGAAGAAATATTGTCGGAATGAGCTTCATTTGTTTTTTTACTTTATGATAATGAATATCTTCACCTTGCTTAATTTTAAAAGCTGATGATTGTAAATCTTTTACAAGACTTTCAAGATTAATTTTATCAATATTTTTTACTGTATGACCGCTTAGGTCTTCACCATTACTGTCTGATGCTACCTGAAAAAAAATAGAAATGTCTTTGCGCTGATAAAATTTTCCAAAGCGGATGACTCTATTGATTTCAGGGTGTTCTTTAATCATTTTGGCGCAGCACATCCCCACAATATGAGTGAGAGTTATTTTTTTAGGATAGTTTTCAATAAATGATAAAATATTTTTTACAGAAATTGTTTGAAGACAATAAGCTTGTGAATCACCTGTAACCTTCCAGGTGCCATAAGTTGTTTTTCTCCAGCTACTTACGTTTACTGGAGCTGTTAAGTCGACATTTTTGTATAACATAAACCCTCTTTATAAATAATAAAATAAATTTTATTAATATCACGTAGACAGCTATTGTACTTCTTATATTATTCTATAAAATAGAATTTATGCTGACAAAAAAATTACTTGATGAAATCATTATTAATTCAGAATCTATTCTTAAGGGAAAGCAAGAGCAGGTTAAATTAGTTCTCTGTAATATATTGGCCAAAGGGCATACTTTAATTGAAGATTCTCCTGGTGTTGGAAAAACAACATTGGTTAAATATATTGGCAAGTCATTGGGACTTGACGTTTCACGAATACAATTTACAAATGATTTATTGCCAGCAGATATTTTAGGTTCTTCCATTTTTAATAAAGAAACACATCAATTTGAATTTCATAAAGGTCCCTTATTTGGTGAGCTTATTTTGGCAGATGAACTTAATCGCGCACCTCCGAAAACACAAAGTGCATTATTGCAAGCAATGGAAGAGAGAACGATCTCTTTGGAAAATGAGACTTACCATCTCCCTGAGCACTTTACTGTTATTGCCACTCAAAACCCGCATATGCAAGTGGGGACATTTAGTTTACCAGAGTCTCAACTTGATAGGTTTGCCATGAAAATTAAAATGGGATACCCAGATGAAAAGTCAACTATTCAATTACTTAAAGAGCATAAAGACTTAACAGTTGAAACATTAACCGAAATTATTTCGATCGAACAAATGCAAAAATTACAAAAAGAGGCTCAAGAAGTTTTGGTCGATGATTCTATTTACCAACTTATTTATGAAGTTTTATCTGTATCACGTAATCATAAACAATTTGTTCCCTTAAGTAATCGCTGTGGTATAGATCTTGTTCAAGCAGCAAAATCCTGGGCCTTATTAGAGGCTAGAGACTATGTTATTCCTGATGATATTTATTATATTCTTCCTTATGTTATAGGACATAGACTTGTTCATCCTGAAAACTCAGATATTCACCATGAAAATAAAATGACTTATGAGCTTATCAATATCCTCGATCAACACACTTAGAAATAAGTTAGAAAAGTATGCTCAAGAGAAACAAAGAATATATATTATTCCGACGGCGAGAGGATTCAAATATATTTTTATCAATTTTACATTATTTTTAATCGCTTTAAGTTATGCCAATAATATGGCCTTATTGATAAGTTTTTTGATGCTTTCGTATTTTATTATTCAAATGTTTGAAACTCATTCATTTATTAAAAACATAGGTCTAAGTAAAATGACTATCGAAAATACATTTAGTGACCAAAACGTTATGGCCTCAGTCTATTTTAAAAATAGATTGAATACCAAGCAATCTCGTTATATGAGGCTTGAATTGCAAGCAAATGAAAATAAAGCGCAAAGTATAAAGACAAGCAGGCAATCATTTCAAAATTTAATTTTTACATTCAAAAACTTACCACGCTCTCATTATAAGCTTACGTTTATAAAATTCTTTACTTATGGTACTCATCAATTCTTCTATGTATGGAAGTACGATTCTACTCTAGCTGATTTTTATATTTACCCAAAAAAACAAAAAGCGGATGTTTCCTTAAAAACCTCTTCAACAAATCAAACTAATGGACAGGTTGAATTTGCGTATCATATTCCTTACACGACAGGTTTAAGTTCTAAAAGAATTGATTGGAAGGTTTTTGCACGAAATGAACAATTGTATTGGAAAAAACATATCGATTACAAAATGGATATATATGATATTAATTTTTATAAAATAACTGGAGAGTCTAAAGAAGAAAAATTAGAAAAAATGTGTTATTTAGTAGAGTTTATGTATAAAAATGGTTTTAGATGGAAACTCTCTCTTCCGACCAAAGAGGTAAAGTCTTCAGCAGGAAGAGCTCATTATCAAAAGTCATTGGAGCTGCTCAGTGAAGCTTGATCTTAGATATATCTTACTGATTCCTGCAATGCTTCTTGGCCATGATTTTCTTCCTTATTGGTATATTTATCTTTATTCTGCCCTCTTATTATTAAATAGTTTGTTTATTCTTCCTCGTTTTTTGATCTATTCACATTATGTTTCTATATATTATATTTTTACTACAGTTGAAATGAGAATCATTCCTGAAACAATGGTTCCTTTACTTGGAACATTTATTACAGCACGTTTTATTGCAAATAAAAGAAACCAGTTTTTTGAAATGTATCCTTTTTTTCTTTGGTTAGGTGTTTTTGCTATCTTTTCGTCTGATCTTTATTATCTTCTTTATGCCGTAGCTGTTTTTATTTTAATACTTATTACTCAAAACAAAGATCAAAAAATTTCAGGTAAATATCTTTTTAAAACTCTCTACGAAAATAAAATACAGATTTTATTTACAACAATACTAACCATCTTTCTTTTTATTTTTTTCCCTCGATTTTATAATTTTCTACCAACATCTAATATTGTGACTAAGGGGAAAATTGGATATAGTAAAAAAGTAGATAATTCGGGTACATCAAATCTTAGTTTATCTTCTCAAACAGCTTTTTATGCAGAAATACCACAAAAAATTCCCTTAAGTAGACTTTATTGGCGAGGCCGAGTACATACCAAGACAGATGGTTATAATTGGAGTCGAACTAAAGTCGCTCCTCTTAGAAAGAAAAACTTGGCGATAGATAATAAACAGTTTATCTACACCTTAAAATATGAACAGAACTTTGATGGAGATATTATTTTACTTGAGACTCCATTAAAAATCATTGACTCTAGCCCAAGGGTGTATAAAATCGATGAAACGAATGAATATCGCAGTTATATTACTAAAAAGAAAGCTTTTATTAAGGCGATATCAACTCTAGATCATAAAATCAAAAATCACCTTCCACAAAAGCATCTCAAACAATATTTGCAGCTCCCTAATTTTATTCCTAAAAGTCTCCAAGCTTTTATCGCTGATTTAAAGGGAAATTCTGCTAGAGAAATTATTGCATCATTTAAGCAAAATATTATTAGAAAGCAATTTTCTTATACATTGACACCTGGTTTAATGCCGACAATGAATGATTTTTTGAACAAAAAGCAGGGTTATTGTACTCATTTTGCATCATTAATGGGACTAAGCTTGAGGGCCAAAGACATTCCCGCAAGACTTGTCAGTGGCTTTCAAGGTGGCAGTTACAATTCTGTTGGCCAGTTTTATGAAGTAAAAAGCAATGATGCCCATGTATGGGTTGAGTATTATCATAAGAGAAAATGGCATAGAGTAGATCCAACATCGTTTGTCTCGCCTGAGCGAATTCAATTAGGAGGAGAAGCTTTTTTAACACAAAGTCAGTCTGAAACAGATAGTCAAACTTCAAACTTAGTTGAAAGTCAGTTTTTACAAGTAAAGCTTTATTTTGATAATCTAAATTATCGAGTAAGTTTATTTTTTGATAATTATGATCGTAATAAGCAAAAAGAATATTTCCAATTAATAGGATCAAAACAAGTTCTCACCTATCTGGCGCTTATCTTTATATTGATTATAAGTATTGCTTGTATTTTTGTTTATTTCAAATGGAAAAAAAGAGAAAAAAGTATTCATCCAGCGACAAAATTATTAGTGAAACTCGAAAAAAAATTAAAAAAAGATAATATTAAATTTTCAGATAAAAATACAATATCGGCCATGAAAAAAGAATGTCTCAAAAGTGACTCCCATGAAAGCCTTATTAAGTTTATAGAGTTTTATCAACTTGCTCGTTACAAAGATACTCAATACCTTGAAGAATTAAAGCAACTCATAAAACAATACTAACTCATCACTTAAAATGATGTTTAGAAAAGTATATCCTTACTGAATCGTTTTTTTAATGAAAAGCTCAATATCTTGCATAAAGAGCTTATACAATATTTTTTTGTCCTGAGAGACTAATATTTGAATCATTGCTCCATGAATATATTGTTGAATCGTAACTGATAAGCTCTGAATATTTAAATCCGGTGAGCTCAAAGTTTTCTCTGCCAACATTAGTTTTAAGTACTCCTCTAATAAAGATCTTCCTCGATGAATGGTTTGCGTTGCTAGAATGGCCATTTCTTTGTCGGTAACGGCAAACTGAAAAAGAATTAAAACAATCTGAGCTTGTTCTGGATAGCGATAGGCCCACTCTATATTTGACTTTAGGAGATTAATAAGTTTTGAGTGAGCATCTTGGTGAGCCGCTATTTTTCCTTCAAAAAGGCTTCTATTTTGAGCGACAACATAATGCAAAACTTCGGTGAATAAGATTTTTTTATTCTTAAAATGATAAAAAATTGTAGTTTGAGAAATTTTACATCGATCAGCAATTTCTTGAGCCGATGTTTGATCAAATCCTTTTTGAGCAAACAAATGAATCGCTGTTTCTAAAATTTTCTCGCGACTGCGTTGCCCTTTACTTTTATTTATGGTTTTGTCCATGTATCCCTTCATGCAATATCAATAGCTTAGTAAAATGATTTGACCATAATAATTTGCTGTTATATCTTTACAGGATGACTAAGCTAAATTCAAGTCAGTTTTATAAACTCTTAATATTTCAATAAATATTCATCAAATATGAGCTATCTAAAATTTGCTCGGTAGGCTTCTTTTTGAAGATCAATTAAAATAGGAGAGATGGCAAATTATATTGTTCTCTTTTTATTCTTAGTCAGTATTTGTTCATGTGCTGGGCCAACAACCCCTTTTGGTGGGGATATATTTATTGGCGAAGAGTTTAAAGTTGAAAATTCTATTACTCGCGATGATATTGATGTTTTATTTAGCCCAGATAGGCAATATTATAATTCACCTTATCACTTAAAAATAAAACTTAAAGATCCTAATTTTGATATTAAAAGCTTTCGCTATGAAATTGTTTATAATCATAGAAAATTAAATCGTTGGTTTAAGGCGGAAGAAATCAAAATACCTGAAAGCCCTGATGGGCCAGTAGAAATCAATTTTAAAAACTTGTCACTGCTTCCAGGTAATGTAAATCATATTAGTTTTCTTTATTACCCAAAGGGTGAGCAATATCCCATCATTCATAAATTAAAGCTTCCAGAGTGCTATCGAAACTCTCAACCTGAAGACTTCATTACTAAACCATTTGAGGTTTCAGAGTTGTTAAAACACAATATTAAGGCCATATCTAAAAAATATAAATACAATTCAGCTCTTACAGCAGCATTAATAGCTCAAGAGTCTTCTTTTAATCCTAAGGCTTTAAGTTATGCCAAAGCACTTGGACTAACCCAAGTGACATCGGCAGCACACTCTGAAATTAGTAAAATAAAGAAAAATTGGAATATTTATCCAAAACTAGATCAAATGAGTCTGGGAAAGATAAAAACCTCTATTAAAAATAGCAAAATTAACCGACATAATGACTGGCGATTAGATATTAATAAATCTATTGAGGGCGGTCTTTTGTATATGGAATATTTAAATTCCTATTGGTCAACTCCTGTAAAAGAAGAGTTGTTACAACGTACGTTTCAAAATGAGCCTATCCCAAGAACAGATATATTATTGGCCAGTTATAATTCTGGCCCTTATCGCGTAAGTAAGGCTTTGGCCAAAAATCAAAAAGAATGGTTATTTAGCGCCTCACTATCTGAAGCAAGAAAATATGTCATGAATATTAAAAGTTATTGTTATTCATTCAAGCAAGGTTCTCAATATGAAAACTAAACCACTTTATCTTACCTTATTCCCTATTTTTGCCTTTCTTTTGGCCTTAAGCTTTCCGCTTCAAATCTATTATTTGTACCAAACACCTCTTCATGATCTAGCAAAAATTTTTTCAATGTTAACTCCACTTAATTTATTAACAATGACGACACTTATTCTTACAAGTGTCCTTACTTTGTCATTAAATAAATGGGTTTATAAGATTGTTCCTTTATTACTTCTTACTTTGTTTATTAATAATGCAGTAGTTGGTCTTTACGGAACTGATTATACTTTAGCTCAAGTTTGTGTGAGCTTTGTTCTCTTTGCTTTATCTTTAAAGCCATTTTATAAAAATGAAATCAAAGCAGTCATTCAAAATCCAAGACTACGATGGTGGCAAACACCAAAAAGATATAATATGATCAAGCCTTTGAGAATTTCTTCTGAGCATTTTAATATTTATTCTCAATCAGTTAATGTATCTGAAACAGGAATTTTTGCTGAAATTCAAGAAAAAGAACTGCTTGAATCTTTGAAAGTTAATGACATTGTAAAATTAGATATTATTGACAAAGATAAAATTACTTTAGAAGCAAAAGTTGTCCGAGTGAATAGTAATCATGAAGTTCAACCAGATGGCTTTGGTCTGCATTTTCTTCAAAACGATAATCATAAAAAAAGTTTTCTACCATGGTTTAAGCAAAATACTTATGAAATGGCCGCAGCATAAATTGGTAAGGCAAAACTGTTGTACTTATTAAGAATTGTTTTTATTTAAATAATATTGATAATTTCCAGGGTAAATTTGAATATGGCCTTGATTGACTTCGTAAACCTCTTGGGCCAATTCATTTAAAAAATGCCTATCATGGCTTACAAACATAATTGTACCTTCAAAACTTTTTAAAGCTTCTAATAAAACTTCTCGGCTTTTTATATCTAAATGGTTTGTAGGCTCATCTAGCACTAAAAAATTATTATTTTGAGACAATAGTCGTGCTAAGACCAAACGACTTTTTTCCCCTCCCGAAAGATGTTTTACTTTTTTATGAACGTCATCTCCTCGAAACAAGAAAGCTGCTAAAAGATTTCTTATATAGCCATCACTGGCTTCATTTAATTCACCACGGATATGATCAAAAATAGTATCCTCAGCTCTTAAAACGTCTAAAGAGTATTGAGAGAAGTATCCTAGTTTTATTGAAGGGCCTAATTTAACTGACCCTGAAGTTGGAGAAGTCTGACCTGTGATGACTTTTAAAAGAGTTGACTTACCTGCACCATTTACACCTACCACTGCTATTTTATTCAATCTTTTTACGATGCCATTTAAGTTAGAAAAGACTTGCTTTTCTTCTCCGGCTGAGTTTTTCCAAGCTTTAGAGAGATCGTGCATGACCACCACATCATCTCCTCCTCGTGGAGGATTTGAAAATTGAAATTGTATTGTTGTCTCTTCTGGTGGTAATTCAATACGATCAATTTTTTCAATTTTTTTTACACGAGATTGAACTTGAGCAGCATGAGAAGCACGAGCTTTAAATTTAGCAATAAATTCTTCTTCCTTAGCTAACATAGCTTGCTGTCTAGAGTGTTCAGCACGTAATTGTTCTAGCCTGATTTGACTTTCCTTTAAATAAAAATCGTAGTTTCCAGAATAGAGAGTTAATTGGTTGTAATTAATTTCAAGTATTTTTTTACACACGTTATTCATAAAGTCTCGGTCGTGTGTTGTCATGAAAATGGCCCCTTTAAAATTTTTAAGCCAATCTTCTAACCATAAAATTGTTTCTATATCCAAATAGTTCGTTGGTTCGTCCATAAGAATAAGCTCTGGTTGCATAACTAAAACTTTCGCCAAAGCAATTCTCATTTTCCACCCGCCACTAAAGTCTTCAACTTTTTTGTGGTGATCTTTTGGCATGATACCTAGACCTGATAAAATTTCTTCTGCCCTGGCCTCTAAATCATATCCTCCAATTTTTTCAAATTGAGTTTGAACCTCACCCATTTCCATCAGTAGTTGATTCATCTCATCATCACTAAATTGAGAACAATCTGTTAGTTGCTCTTCAAATTCTTTTAATTTAACTTGAAGTTTCTTTACGGCTTCATCCCCCTCAATGACTTCTTGAAGGGCAGTTCTACCTTTCATTTCTCCTACATTTTGTGAAAAATAAGCAAGCCTTAAATTTTCAGGAAAACTTACTTGACCAGTAGTCGCTTCTTCTTCGCCTACAATAATACGAAATAATGTCGTTTTTCCTGCCCCATTGGGTCCAACAAGGCCTACCTTATCTCCAGGATTTATTTGAAATGTACCATTGCTATAAAGAGTCTCTCCACCTTGAATCTTGGAAAGATTTGAAATGTTTAACATATAACTTCACCTAACGATGATTAGATGTCTTAGACATTAATCATCAAATTAAACGTATTTAATTGATAATGAAGTTCTACTTTAGCGATTTCCAAACGTCTTTTCAACTCTAAAAGGTTGATACCTGAAAGCTTTACCCTCGCCTCTTGGTATTGTTTTTTTAATTCTTCTATAGAGCGCATATGCCCAATAATATTTTCTTTAATTTTTTCTAATTCTTCTAATTTTTTATCATCAAGCTGGCAATGTTGTTTAGCCTCTTTGATTTTCATCTGAAGTTTTGCTGCTAAAATTTTAAAGTCAGGGGTTTTTTTGAGTTTTGAGGCTAATTTGAGCCAAGCAAGAAATTTTATTAACCATTTTGTTGGGTCAAATTGAAACCAACGAACACCGTTTCTATAGTCAGCTTGAAAAAAATGGTGAAAATTATGATAGCCTTCACCAAAAGTTAAAAGGGCCATAAACCAGCTATCTTTGGCAGAATTAGAATCCGTATAAGGAGTATTGCCTATATAATGGCATAAAGAATTAATAAAAAAAGTACTATGATGAAGTACAACAACTTTAAAAAGCGCCCCAACAGCTATTCCACCGAGAAAAGTATCAAAGATGAGCCAACCAATAAGTGTAGGTAAAATAATTCCAAAAAAGCCAGCAATTTTAAAATAATGGTTATGTTGTAAGCGAACCCATTTATCTTTCATTAAGTCTTTTACATAGCGTTCATTAAATTGATTATTTTCTTTAAGTAAAATCCACCCCATATGGGCATAAAAAAATCCCTCTTTGATATTATATGGATCTTTATGAGTGTCCACTTGATTATGGTGAATTCTATGATCAGCGGCCCATTTTAAAACAGAGTTTTGAAAAGCTGCAGCACCAAAAATAAGAAAGAAAACTTTTACTAGAGGATGTGCATCGTAAGCTCTATGTGAAAAGAGTCGATGATAACCGGCAGTAATTGAAATTCCAGATAAAATGTAAAAAAAGATTCCCAATAATAATATTCTATAGTCAAAACCATCAAAATAGATCCACAGGATAGTAAGGACTATTGATGCCGGAGGTGTTAATAATAAAAATAGGGCATTAAGCCATGATATGTTTTTAAGGTGGTATTTAAATGTATTTGGCATAAAACTTTCTCCTTAACTCATTTTACCGGTTTTTAGCCAATAATTGCAAGAGAAAATTAACATATGTTAACATACCTCTCTGAGATTTCAGCAACTTAAAAGCAAGTGTGGATTTATTCTAAATAAACTAAATATTAAAGAGAAATTGACCGTTAACTATGTATGTATTCTAAAGGATGTTTTTTTATTTTTTTATATTGTTTTAGCTTTCTAGTACAAGCTGATAATTTACGAGTAAATAAAAGAATTCATCAAATTATTTATACTCAACTACATAATACTTACTTAAATAAAGTAAACTCTTTTATTAAACAGTTTAATTCTACGATTAAAGACCCACAAGCGACTGAAACCATTCTTAAAAAATATGGTCTTTTTTCAGGCCAGAATTCGAAATTTACATCTTTTGAAGCGAAAGCTGTTAAGAAAAATGATATGTTATTAATTAAGGGAACGGACTTTAGCTATAGCTTTCATGATTATTTGCAAGGAACAATATCATATAAAGGAAAAAGATTAACTCTTAATTGCCAAGATATTTTGAATTGCTTACAAGAATTCAAAAACTCTTATCTTATGAGTACAACAAAAAAGACGACTTATTTTTCATTTTTGTTTCCTCTGGCCTATGCAAATACCGCTATTGATTTATTTTCAGGGATGGGTAATAGTGATTATAAAACCCTTGTGACCTTAATTGTAATGAATGAAAGTTTTAAAGAAGTAGATGAAGGTTTTGCTACCTTCTTTGGAAATACTGATCAAGAAAATTTAGCTATCGTAAAAGAAAATATTAAAAGTCTTCATTCTGCCATAGAGGACTTAAATTACTCTTGTTATGATTGGAAAGAATATTCAAGTGGAAATATAAGTTCGCTTTCAAAGATGTTTAACTTTATTAAGGCGTTACTTACGATGCAAGATGATAACTCTTTTGATCAAAAGCTAGAGCAAAAACTAGGAAAAGAAGTTTTTTCTTATGTGGGATTAAAAGATAGTGATGCTTCTTTTCAAAAATTTAGAAAATGGAATAATCTTTTGTCTTGTGAAAATGCGAATGGTTTAAATAGTCTTCTCAATAAGTCAGCAAACAAGATCGAACAGGAGCATCTAAATACTGCTAGAGGGAGTTTAAGAGTTCACACTCAAGTAGAAAATATCCCTACAGATAAAGATGTAATAAACGATTATTACGTGCAATTAAAAGAGAGTGTGCAGAAAAATCCAAATGTATATTGGAATTCTTCTCGCTATGAATTGACCAGAGAAGTTAATCATATTTTGCGAAAGATTGATAAAGATCTCTTACCAACAGATGCCCTTAGAAAAAGAGCTCAAGTCGAAACAAATATGAAAGATCTTTATATTCAGCATAAACTTTTAGTATGGCTTAACGATGATTTTATCTCTACAACACAATATTGTGATGATTTAGAAAAATTAAAGCTATGTTTAAAAGATTATTATAATACAGCTGCAGCACAATACAATTCACAAAGAATGGACGATTATGACAAGTCGAACTTTGAAGAAGTTTTCGATTTAGATGAAAATATAAGCACAGATAATGAGAAAATTAGGGCCATCGAAAGATAAAAAACTCACACCTCTTTTGTAATATACGAATCTATTATATATATTATTCATAACTTAATAAAAGTCTTTACTTAATTTTAACTTAATATTAAACTCGTAATTCATAGTCGTTCGGCCATATGGCCATGAGTTAGGTGGTAGTATCCCCTCGTTAATATAGCTAAAAGTTTCGAAGTTTGTAGTTGTACATGTTGATTTTCTTACTACCATCTAACTCTTTTTCTTTTACATCTAAATATTAACACGTCAAAATGAAAGTATTATGAAAATGATTGCACTTTATATTAAATATCAGTGGAAATTATTGGGCTTGGGCCTTTTATTACTTATTTTCCCTTATTTGCTAATCTGTCTTTACTTACCAAAGATACCTTATATGCATTTTTTGTTCTTATCTCTTATTTTTTTAATAAGAATTTTGGCCCTTAATGAAGGTCAAACCAAAAAACGTCTCAAACCATATATTCAACGTGAACTTGCAAAGCAACTCAGACGAAGTCCTTCAAATGATGAAATCTTTAAGCGTATACAATTTTATATTCGAACCTATGATATAACCTTGCTCTTACTAGGGATTAGTATCATTTTTTTATCAATAATCTATCAGCAGTTTTAATCGAAAAAAATGAACTTATTAGCATTTATTAAATACGAATATTTGAGAACATGCTAAACTAAAATTATGACTAGTATCACCGTAGAAAAGTTTAAACATGAAGAGTTGGTAAATGTCCTCACGCATTTACCAGGAGTCTTTATTGGCATAACCTTTACTGTACTTTTATTACTAAAAAATTATAATGCCCCTTTCTCACACCTTCTCAGCTATATTATATATAGTATTAGTTTTGTTACAATTTATGCAGCATCAACAATCTATCATCACACGAAAAACTCTGATCGCAAGCAAATATTAAAGAAGATTGACCATGCCTGTATTTATTTGTTTATGGGAGGGTGCTATACACCATTTGTCATTATCAATATGACAGAAAGTATTCGTTATTGGTTTTTAGCTTTTGTATGGTTTTTGGTGATCATGGGAATTATTTATAAGTTTCTTTCCAAATATCGTGGCAATAAGTTATCTCTTATTTTATACTTTGCTTTTGGATTTTTATGTTTTTTGGCAAAGTCTGAAATGTTAGATAATATCCCAACAGATTCTTTTCTATTTCTTGTTTACGGTGGAATTTTTTATAGTATCGGTGCCATTTTTTATATGTTAAAAAATATACCCTATCATCACGCTATATGGCATATTCTAGTTTTATGTGGCTCTACAAGTCATTTTTTTGCTGTATATGGAACTTATTAATACTCTGGAGTCAGTATGTTGAATTTTTTAAAGAAAATAAAAGGAGATAAAATGAAACTTGGTGCAAAACATATTTTGGTGGAACAAGAGTTTGAAGCTCAAGACTTGTTAAAAAAAATAGCTGCAGGTGAAGCTTTTGATAAACTTGCGTCAGATTTCTCTAAATGTCCCTCTGGGAAACAAGGTGGAGATCTTGGCCATTTTGGAGCAGGGATGATGGTCAAGCCATTTGAGGAAGCCGTCTTAAACCTTAAAGTGGGAGAAACGACATCACAACCTGTAAAAACACAATTTGGTTACCACCTTATTCAAAGAACACTTTAAGTTCTTTATTTAAGAGTTTTCTTTCTAAACATAAGAAAAATTCCAATAATGAGCATTAAAATGCTTAGAATTTGCCCCATATTTAAAAGCATTCCTTGCTCAAATGCCACTTGGTTTTCTTTGAAAAACTCAGTAAAAAAGCGCCAACCCATTCCTCCTGTTAGGATAATTCCTACAAAACGACCTTTAGGCCAAACTTGGTGATACTTTTTATATAAATAAAAAACGATCAAAGAAATAGTAAAATAACCAAAAGCTTCATAAAGCTGTGCCGGATGCCTTGGAATATTATCTACTTTTTTAAAAATAAAGGCCCAGGGGACATCAGTTGGCTTTCCAATAATTTCGGAATTCATTAAATTTCCAATCCTAATATAAGAACCCGTTATGAGTGAAGGTGCGGCCACAAGGTCCAATAGCCAAACATAATCAATCTTTTTTGAGGCTTTACGATTAAAAAGCCATACAGAGATCATAACTCCTAAAAAACCACCATGAGAAGCAAGTCCTCCATTCCAAACTTTCAAAATCTCAAGGGGCTGGGATAAATAATAACCTGGTTCATAAAATAAGCAATGCCCTAGCCTTGCACCTATAATGCAACCTAAAAGCATATGAGTAAATAAGCTAGATACATCTTTTTTTGTAAAGCCATTTTTAATCATATATTTGCTGACATATTTTTCTCCAAGAAAAAAGCCTAGCACAAAAGCTAAACCATAATATCTTGGTGCGAGGTTAAAACCAGCAATCGTTATGTTAAATATTTCAGGGTCAACATTCCATTCAACCACACCTACTCCTTGATGACGGTAAACTCTACATAACAGAGTATTTCGTTTTTCATTCTTTATATTTTATACTAAGATGCTACTCAAATTACACTAAGAAGTACAGTCTAAGGAATTCTGCTATGTTAAGTACAAATAATGTGAGCCTCAGCTTTGGAGGCAGAAAACTTTTTGATGACGTCAATGTCAAGTTCACTCCAGGCAATTGCTACGGCCTTATTGGTGCTAATGGTGCAGGTAAATCGACATTTGTAAAAATACTTTCTGGTGAACTAGAGCCTAATACTGGAAGCGTTGAAATTACTCCTGGTGAACGTCTTTCAGTGCTCAAACAAGATCACTATGCATTCGATGATTATACTGTTTTAGAAACTGTCTTAATGGGTAATGAGCGCCTTTACCAAGTTATGAAAGAAAAAGATGCTATTTATGCTAAAGAAGACTTTACAGATGAAGATGGTATTCGTTCAGCAGAACTTGAAGCTGAATTTGCAGAAATGAATGGTTGGGAAGCCGAGTCTGATGCTGCTGTCATGCTTTCAGGTTTAGGAATCCATGACGACAAACATAATAAGCTTATGAAAGACCTTAAAGGTTCTGAAAAAGTTAAAGTTCTTTTAGGTCAAGCTTTATTTGGAAAGCCAGACATTCTACTTTTAGATGAGCCCACTAACCATTTAGATATTAAAGCAGTTCAATGGCTTAATAATTTTCTTTTAAATTTTGAAAACACTGTAATTGTTGTCTCTCACGACAGGCATTTTTTAAATACTGTTTGTACTCATATTGCTGATCTTGACTTTAAAAAGATCACTATTTATGCAGGAAACTATGACTTTTGGCGAAAATCAAGCGAATTGGCCCAAAGACTAAGATCGGATCAAAAGAAAAAATCAGAAGAAAAAGCAAAGGAGCTTAAAGCTTTTATTCAACGCTTTAGTGCCAATGCCTCTAAATCAAATCAAGCTACTGCAAGACAAAAACAACTTGAAAAATTAGAATTAAATGACCTTCCTGTATCCTCTAGAAAATACCCTTTTATTCAATTTGATCAAGAAAGAGAAGCAGGAAAAGATATATTAAGAGTAGAAGGTCTATCAAAGTCGATTGATGGAGAAAAACTCTTAGATAACGTTAGCTTTACAATTAATAAAGGTGAAAAAGTTATCTTTTTAAGTGATAATGATTTAACAATCACAATACTTTTTGAAATTCTTGCCGGAAGAATCGAGCCTGACTCTGGAACCTATACATGGGGGGTAACGACAAACCATGCTTATTTTCCGCAAGACAACTCTGAGTATTTTAGTGAAGGGAAACATAATCTAGTTGACTGGCTTAGACAATTTTCAAAAGATCAGACAGAAACTTATATACGTGGTTTTTTAGGAAAAATGCTTTTTTCAGGTGAAGAGGCCCTTAAAAAAACAAACGTTCTTTCTGGAGGTGAAAAAGTTAGATGTGTGCTTTCAAAAATGATGCTCAAAGAGCCTAATGTCATCATGTTAGATGGCCCGACATCCCACCTTGACCTTGAAAGTATTACCGCTGTTAATGAAGGATTAATTCGCTACAAAGGAACTGTTTTATTAACAACTCATGATCACGAATTTATGCAAACTGTTGGTGATAGGATTATTGAAATAAATGGTAAACTTACAGAAGATAAATATGAGTCATATAATGACTTTTTATCTCGTCGTTTAAAGGCCCAGTAATCATCAAGCTGCTTTTTTCTTATCTTGTTCAGTCATCATAAAGAAAACATCGGCCATAGGCATTGGTTTACTATAAAAATAACCTTGGATATATGTACAACCAAAAGACTTGAGCATCTCCCACTCTTTTTGATTCTCCACACCTTCAGCAATAACTGAAAGTTTTAGGTCTTTGGCCATTCGAACTAATGACTTAACAATATTTTTTGACTTAGTATTTTTTAACATCTTTTCTACAAATGACTTGTCAATTTTCAAATTATTAACATCTAGATTTGCAAGATAGCTTAGACTAGAATAACCTGTTCCAAAGTCGTCTAGCGCTACTGAATATCCCATATTCCTGGCCTTTTCAATCCAGTCAAAAACAAAGTTTCCGGCCAATAAAACTCTTTCTGTGATCTCTAATTTGATTTCATAAGGTGCTAATGAATAGTACTTAGCTGTTTTATTCAAAATTTCAAATAAATGAGGATCATTAAATTGTTTAGCAGCAATATTGATACTAATAAACATTTTCTTATGATATTTATTGTTTGCTTTTAAATTCTGTTTTAGCTTAGCAAAGTCTCTTAAAGAACGTTGAATAATCCAATGTCCAATCGGAACTATTAAAGAAGTTTCTTCAGCAATCCCCATAAAAATATCAGGTCTTACGACTCCCCTTTCAGGATTATTCCACCTCATTAAGGCTTCAAAACCAGCAATACTTCCAGACTTCACATCGGCTATAGGTTGATAATGCACGCGAAACTCATTTGCATCTAAAGCATGTTTTAAGCTTTTTTCTAATTTAATTTTTTCAACAACCCCTGCATTTGTTTTATAGTCAGACAAGTTCACAATATTAGTACTTGTGGCTTCAACGGGTAAATTTGTACGAGTTGGGTCATTGGTATCTTTTAAAGTTTCTCTTAAACGACTTAAGAGAATTGATAAAAGAAAGCGCACAACGGGATCTGCGTCTTCTACCCTTTCATTAAGTTGCTCCTTAGATACCTCTACAAGTTCGCAGTTTTCTAATGCAACAGCAGTAGCAGAGCGGTTTGATCCATCAATAATCGCCATTTCACCTAAAATATCTCCTACCCCCAAAATAGCAACCGGAGTCGTCCCTTCTTCTAGATTGGTGACTTGGATTTCAATTCTGCCAGAGTCTATTAAATAAGCACAATCGCCAACATCACCCTCTTTGAAGATGATCTCTCCTTTTTTGTATGCTTTTGTGTAGGTATATTTTGGCAAATTTAACTCCTTAACTTTCTTTTTATCGGTAGATTGAGCTTAGAAGTTTAGTATAAAAATACGTAGGGATAATTATTGCCAGAGTTAGTGGTATTTAGTAAAAAATGGCCTATGCAAAAGCAAATGTTAAATAAAAAAAATATAGCATTAGTCGCTCATGACAATAAAAAATCTGAATTAATTCAATGGGTTAAAAAACATAAAAAAAGCTTACTTAGGCATAATCTCCTTGCGACAGGAACGACAGGCGAAGTCATAGAAAAAGAACTAGAGCTTAAAATAAAAAAGTTTAAAAGTGGACCATTAGGTGGTGATCAACAAATAGGTGCATCCATCGTTAATGGAAAAATTGATTTACTCATTTTTTTCTGGGACCCTCTGGCAAGTCAGCCTCATGACCCTGATGTTAAGGCGGTATTAAGAGTTGCAGCTTTATGGGATACAGTCATTGCCTGTAACAAAAGTACTGCTGACTTTGTTATAAAAAGTTTTTACATAAATAAGCCCTATCATCGCCATCTTGAAAGCATAAAAGACTATAGCAAAAAACGAAAACTGGGATACCAAAATGCCCAGTAAAAAACGTTATAAGGCATCACAAGATAAGATTAAATACAAACTTTCTCCCGATAGAAAGACCGAAGATCGAATCAATTGGTTTCCTGGCCATATGAATAAGGCGATTAAAGATATTAAATCAAAACTAAAACTTATTGATATTGTTTTTGAAATAAGAGATGCCAGACTTCCTTTACTTACTCACAATCCTGCTCTAGATGAAGCTATCGGAAATAAAGAAAAAATTATTTTATTAAATAAGTCAAATTTGGCCGATCCAGAAAGCTCTCTTTTATGGCAAAAATGGTTCGCCGAGCAAGGGCAAAATGCATTTTTTATAAATGCATTTGATTTTCATGAAGCTCAAGTAATCCTTCACCAAGCAAAAGAGCTTGTTAACCAAAAAAAACAATCAGAACAAAGAAAACTCAATATCTTAATACTTGGTTTACCTAATACAGGAAAGTCCACTCTGATAAATAAATTTGCGGCCAAAAATATAGCAAAAGCCGCAGACAAACCGGGACAAACTCGTCAGCAACAGTGGATAAAACTTGCAGCTAATACAGAATTGCTAGATACACCTGGCATAATGCCTCCACGCATTGAGACTCAAGAGCAAGGACTTAAACTTGCTGCCATTCACGCCATACCTGATCGGATCGTTTCTGATGAAAAAGCAGTAATCTATTTAATAGAATATTTTCTAAATCATAAGCACCATCACTTATACGATCGCTACAAACTCGACCTTAAGCAACGAGATACAATCTCTATACTAGACAGTATTGGAAAGAATAGAGGCTGTCTTTTAAAAGACAATCAAATTGATTACCTTAGAGTATACAAAATATTTTTACAAGACTTTAGAGAAGGTAAGCTTGGGCGACATACTTTAGAGACTCCTCCCATTACTGTCCCCTAAAAGGTAGTGAAGAATGATGAAGGAAAATCTTTATCTCGCCAGTTGAGTCTAACTTATAACCAAATGTATATTCAACTTTGATAATCTCTCCACTTTGTTTTGTAAAAAAATAATTTCCCATAGCAAAGGCAAGATCTCCCTCAAAGCATATATGCTTATTCTCAAAACGAACTGCTTTCCACCCCTGAAGAGCAAAGCCAATATCCTCTGGAAAGTTTTTATCATGGGCCACGAAGTAGGATACAGCACCTTCAATACTGGGTCTAAACTGTACTTTTTGAACTAAAGTAGGCTTAAATAATACATCATCATTTTCAAAGTTATAGAGGTGCAGAATCTTTTTTTGAGCTATCGCCTTAAAGTCTTTTTTTTCCTGAAAGGCTTTACCTATTTCTAGCAAGGAATCACCCCACAGTTTCTGTGCTTTTAAAATACTGTTTTTATTCATAACTAACCTCAATATAAATTCTAACAGAAATCGTCTAAATAAATAACAGGTCAATATTTTTTACTTTTTCTCAGCAAAAATAACTCATTCTTGCTACACTTAAGCTATGCGCTTTACCATTATACTCATATTAGTCATTTCAAACTCTTACGCAAAAGAGCTCTTTGAACTTTCCGATAATTACCATTGCTCTGAGGGAAGTTTTCCACCTAAAAGTTTTTGCCAGGCAGTCAAGTTTACTCCCTGGAAAACCTCAGAAAAAAAATTTATCAAAGGTCTCTTAAAAGAACTCAATCTGAAACAATACAAACACCTTTATCAAACAATTAAAGGCAAAGGCATTACAAAAATCCATCGTGTCAAATATAGCTCTAACTGGTATGCCAACTCGCAGACACGTACAGTTGAGTTTTTCCGCTTAAGAGAACCTGTGCTTATGTGGGTCAACCCTACAACAAATGTTATTGGTATTACTGATCACTTTTTTAATGCACCAAATATTAGTGATGAAATTTCTGGTAAAAATAAGAAACTCTTAAACCTTTTACACGAGATTATTCATGTTTTTGATATTGCCAGCAATCATCCCTCTTCAAAATATCGACAAAAATTTGGTTGGAAATGGAACCACAACCAAGAAGTCTATCGCCAAACCTCTCCTCAAGAGATTATGGATGAGTTTTTACAAATTTTAGAGTATTCAAGAAATATTGACCCTATTAAGGCACACTCAATGAACCGACAAGCGGGTATTCATTATGGAGTCCCCACCTTGTACGCCCTTTTTAATACCAAAGAGTTTTTTGCTGAGGTACTAAGCTATTATTTATTAGACCCAAAAGCAAAAGATTATCTTCCTAAAGACTTACAAATCATTCTAGATCAAATCCTTGAACCTTCTCAAGGATGAAAAAGTAAATGGAAGGCTGGCTTTTTTATTGTTCGCCCTAATCGGCTCCCTCTATACCTGCGCTGGTAATGATCCCATAGTTTTTTATCTTCAACTCTTAATTCCTCTAGATAATTAAACATTTGAGCTAAACTCAAAGGGGCTCCATAATTATGCTCTTTCTTTTTAAGCTTTTGATAAAAATACTCTCCGACTTCATCTAGCACCAAAAATAATTTCATCTGACTAACAGTCATATTACGTGGAAATTTTTTTGCTAAATCAGTCCCTAATAAAAATTTTGATTTTAAAAGTTCAGTCACAAAATCACTTTTTCTGGCCAATAAAGAAAAGCGTGAAATAAGACCAGTTAATAAAGGAGCATCAAATTCATATTGTTTTTGTTCCATCCAGTCAAAAAGCTTAGTTAGAATTGCATCTTTAAAGCGAGAATCTTGCAGTTTTTTTGGATTTCTCCACTCAGCAATCATTTCAAAGCGATCATCAAATTGAATATCACCAGGGCCAAATGTATTAAATGTTTTAACTGTTTGCCGATTCACATTGATTCCTAACGCCTGTAAAAATGGTAATAAACTGGGCTCAAATGTCGTTTTAAATTTAGGAATAAGAACTTCTTTCATGCCAAGCTCCAATGAGGCATGTCGATAGCCATAATAAATAACTTCGGAACAAAAAAGTCTTTTTTCGTCATGATAGTCCATTCCAAAGTCGTATTCGATATTTCGGCCACGCTGTTGAAATTTTTCGATATGATTAAAGGCGACCTCTCCAGCTTTAGCCGCTAACCTTGAGTCTTGATGACGAAAAACAACTGTTCTTGCATTTTTTTGATTTAAATGAACTTCTATGGGGGCCACAACATTGCCAATTTCAATATGAGCTTCTGATGTATACAGAGCGCCTTGCTTTTGATGTACCAAGCTTAAATGAGAAAACTGCGTATCTGTTTTACCAACTCTTGCAATAGCAGCAGAGGAAAAAGCATTTCCCCTAGAGAGTAAAACATCCCCTCCTTTTAAATCTTGCCAACTTTCAAATTCTCCTTTAAACCTAGGATTAATTAGAAAATGACCTCCCTCTCCTGTAAGAGTTTGAATATCTTCTTGAGAGTTTGAAGCTAGTTTTTGATAACGATATTCAATTAAATAGTCTTCAACATATCTTAAAGCTGTAAAAGCACGCTTGATGGAGCGTAAACATTTTTTTTCATCATCAGTATTCATTCGTAACTTCTTAAGTTTTTCTTTTATTTTAAGTCTGACTTCAAAAGATGACTGAATATAATAATCTATTTGTTTGGCACTAACATCAAAAAAGCCTACTGTCTGAGCGTCTAATTCATAAAGCTTTTGCCAAAAATATTCGATTTTTTGATGACACTCTTTTGCAGATAAATTTAACTCTAAGGTAGAATTAACTTTATTTAAAACCTCAAAAAGACTTCTATCAGTTTTTGCCAGAGTCAAAGAAGAAAAACCGAAACAAAGAGATAGAAAAAAAACAAAAAGACTTTTTTTATTAGTAAACATGAATACCTTCAAAGTTAATATCGTAAAAATATTTTTTACCGTTATATGTATAGACAAAACATCCATTCTTATTGGCCGAAATATCAAATCCGGCGCCCCAGTACTTATAACCTTCTAAGCGATTTACGCTATTTGCAGGATGCTCATGGTTGTGAAGAATATCTAGCTTACCTAATGCTTGATTTCCTCCAAGTAAATTACGAGTATAAAATCTCCAACGAAGATGTCTTTGCAAAAGAGGATCATTATAAGAGCTCTTTAAATCAATTAACTCTGCCGTATGATATAAAAACTTGACTTCCCTATGAGCTAACATTTTTTGATATAAAAGATTCTTATCTCTAATAGGAATAGGAGAGATCTCTTCTTTATAAACTTTTTGAGGAATTAAAATATGAGCATGCCCCATGTCAGAAAATGTAATTGCGTCGACATAATTTCGCTCTAAAGCCTTTTCAATATGCATTTTTACGCTTTTAACAAAACGAGGAGTAAGCTGAACATCTTGATAGCCACGACTAGGAACTTTTATTGGCATGACGACATTTTTTTCTTGATTAATTCTAGCTCTACGTACAAGCCGCTTATCAAGCTCATAAATCATGTTTGTATGACTTGTAAGCTCTTCTAAACCTATAGACCAATTAAAATCATCGTTTTTTAAATACTCTCTTTTCTCCTCAGGAATACTACAATGAGAAGGCTCAATTAACCCTTCAAATCCTGAAACTCCAAAAGCACAGGAAAATTGAGTAAAGCTCATGGTGGCCAACAGTATCTTAAATAAGCGCTTTTTATGCATAGATTCACCTCTAAAATATTGAACTCCACACAAATAACACGCCGCAATTAAAAATAAGAGTGCGATTGTAATACTTACTTAGAGGTTGTACGTATTATTAAGTACTTAACTTCATTCTTACAAAAACTGCCATTATTTTTAAGCGACCACAAGTAAATATATTTTATTTTCAAAATCTGGTAACTATTTAAAAACACTTAAAAAGCGAACAAACTTGATCTCGTATTTCATGTCTTGCATTAAGTGAGTCGATAATAAAATATTAAGTATTATTTGCTTAAGGATGCTTATGAAAAATCTTATACGTTTTTTTGCTTTGAATTCCATCACAGTTCTTTTTTTTACTAGCTGTGTGGAGCAGGAAATACCAACGACTGAGCTCGAATTTACTAAGGTTTCAAAGTCGTCTCTTTTTCCTCAAGTTCAAAATATTTTACAAAACAAATGTTTAAGTTGTCACACACCTTCGGCAAGTGCTGGACATATCAATCTTAGTTATACAAGCGAAGCTGATTTTATTGCAAATGGTTATGTTAGTGCAGGATCTCCACAAAACTCTTCTCTTCTTTACCGAGTTAAGGGTGCTGGGCTAAAACCTAATCTTGAAACAATGCCCATTGGCGGCAATAAACTTACCGAACTTGAAATTGACTTAATTAATGAATGGATTATTTCACTTAAACAAACAAAGGTTGAGCAACAAAAATTTGATTTAACCATCGAAACTAGCTTAAGTCATTCTGAACTTGCCGAAGAAGCAAAAGAAATTCAAATTATTGCAAAACTCAATAAAAGACCAGATTATGCCCTTCAAATACCACTTCAGTTTGGTGGTGACGCTCGCTTTAACTCTGATTACGAAATGAGTCCTATAATTAGCTTCAACAAAGGACAAACTCAAACATCTTTAATTATAAAAATTCTAGATGATGAACTTAAAGAAAACGATGAAACAATTATTATTTCTAATGTTGAGCTCGTAAATGATCTTTTCTATATCCCAAAGAAAGACCTTCTTTCACTTACTATCAGCATTAATGACCAAGCAAGTGATGAGGGGAATGATAATGGAGATGGGGGAAGTAATGGTGGTGGCGGATCAACACCACCAGTAGAATTAACAGGTGCGCAGCTATATAGTCAAAATTGTATGAATTGTCATGGTAATATTGATAGCACCAATAAAAGAAATAGGTCTGTAGATCAAATCAAACAAGCAATTGGTCAAATATCAAAAATGAGTTACCTTTCATACCTTACAGATCTTGAACTAACTAATATTGCACAAGCGTTAAAAGATACTGCTACTGCTGAAGATAAATATAAATGCGATGACCAAAATACGATACCTGCCTCTGATGCTCGTTATCTTACTAGGCAAGAATACAAGAATGTCATTAAAGATATCTTTGGTAACTCTGCTCTCGCCCAAATCAACACAGAGATTAACTCAATACCTGTTGTCCAAGGTCATAGTACTTTTGAATCCTTTCAAGCCACCTTTGGAAAAATGACTGCGAGAAACTTTATAAAAGCTGGGAAAAAAGTTTCTGACTATATGGCCTCAAATCTTGTGAGTTCTCATAGTTGTCTTAGCAATCTAAGTGAATCTCAGATTAGCAATGTAACAAATAGCTGTATTAATAGCTTTATAGATGATTGGGGATTTAAAATATTACGACGTCCTCTTGAACAAACGGAAAAAACAGACTTACTTACTTTTACAAAGCAGACTCCTGAACTTAAAACAGTAGATGCTATTAAAAATCTTCTTTATGTACTGTTACAGCATCCTGACTTTATATTTAGAATCGAAGATCAAGGTAATATAGCTAATAATATTGCAAGCTTAACTCAATATGAAATAGCTTCAAGACTAAGTTTTTCAATATGGAGTTCAGTGCCAGATGAACAGCTTTATAACGCCGCTAAATCTGGAAACTTAGCAACAAAACAACAAATTATGAATCAAGCTATTAGAATGTTACAAAGCTCAAAAGGACAGAGTAAAATAACTGAATTTTTTAAACAATGGTTAGAAATCAATTCATCTGTTCCTGATACTTACACAGAACATTTTTTGTCAAACTCCTCATTATCAGCTAGTCAAATGACAAGTTTTCATCCAGATGCGATCGAAGAATTAGATAGTTTTACACGTTATATTGTCTACACTAAGAATGGTTCATATAAAGATCTTCTTACTTCAAATTGGGCAAACTTAAACAACTCTAGCTTCTTAAAGAATATATATAATTCATCAACAGGAGGCATTCAACAATTAAACCCTCAAAGAAGGTCTGGTATTTTAACAAGAGCAGCAATGCATATTACTGGAACAAACTGGAAGTCCCCTATGGCCCTAGGAGCATCTCTAAGAAGAAATGTCCTTTGCGAAGAACTTCCACCACCACCAGATGATGCAGTTGCTAGTTTTAGTGTAGATGATCCAAATGCCAATGGAAGCTTGCAATCAACAAGACATAGACTAGAACTTGCCACTGAAGAGCCAGCTTGTATTGGATGTCACTCCACTATTAATGGACTTGCCTTTGCTTTTGAAAGTTATGATTCTATAGGACGGTACACCACAACAGAGTCACTATACGATGGTATGGCACAGCACGTAGGTCAAATACAAGTGAATTCAGAAACAAAGCCTCTAATTGATCCCACTTCATCTTTAGAGGTCAAAAATGCAATTGAGTTATCAAATGCCTTGGCCAACAATACAAAGGCAAAGCTGTGTTTTGTCAAAAAATACACCGACTATAGCTATGGAAGAAATACCGATCAGTCTTTTAATTGCTCAATTAGTAACTCTTACGAGAAAATGACTGAATCCGGCTCAATCTTAGAGATGATGTTAAGCTTATACTCTCAAGATTATTTTATAAAAAAACGCTTTAATAATTAAAAAGGATAAAGACAAATGAAAAAAAATGACAAATTCACAAGAAGACATTTTTTAATGGGCTCTGGTGGCTTTTTTATTTCTATCCCCTTTCTTCCTTCTCTAGTCAGTAAATCCGTTTTAGCTGCAACGCCTAAGATATCACGGCTAGTTACAATTCAGCAAAACCATGGTGTTCCTGTGTATTTTTGGCCAAATATCGCCTTATCTAAACTACAAAAGACGGCCAGCACGGTTCATGAAATTGACTTACAATTATTGGATGGAAATGAAATCTCGCATTGCTTTGGACCAAGCTTTAATGATTTAAGAAGTAAAATGATAATGCTTAAATCTATCAATGGAATGGAGCAATGGGCAAACCATAACGACTTTGTACAACTGACTGCAAATAATTGGGATCTTGATGAAGCAAGAATCCCGACCAATGGCTTTTACGATTCAATTGATCAAATCATTGCAAAAGAAATATATAAAGATAATAGCGCTGTCACAACAAGAATCTTAAACTCCAATATACATTGGGCCGATCGATCCTCTCAGTCATTTATAGTTAAAGATGGCAAACCAGTAGCACAACCT
>LULF01000085.1_pt1 | contig 31660 bp, 33 predicted proteins | sample 728221 | NCBI WGS metagenome assembly LULF01 (sample SAMN03860296, study PRJNA289734) | marine metagenome | biome: seawater column; feature: ocean; material: water; isolation source: Red Sea water column Station 169 - depth 500m | place: Saudi Arabia: Red Sea | collected 2011-10-15 | depth 500 m | reverse complement strand
AAACAATAAGCAGCATAATAATACCAGCTCCAGGTATTGCTTTAATCTTGGGGGTTGATCGAATATTAGATATGTTAAGGACTACTGTTAATGTGACGGGAGATGCAGCTGTATGTGTTTTAGTTGCAAATCAGGAAGGTCAACTTGGAGAGCCTCATCTTTCAGATGCTGATGAGCCACACTTTGTGATGAGCAGGAAAAATTAAGATATTTTCATACTTATTTTAGTAAAATTTAGGGAGCGATAAGCTCCCTTTTTACATTTCCTTAATCCTTACTTGGTAGTCTTAGAGATAAGAAATGATAACCTGTGAGGAAATGATGAATTTAAAGTTTAAGAGTTTTAAATATTCAAAGGATGTAGTTTTAGATGCCTTGAGAGTTTATATTGGAGTTGCCTTGGTAGGAAAAGGAATTTATTTTATTCAAAATTTAAATGAATTATTTGAGTTAACAAATACAGCTGTTTCTTATGGGGACTTTATTCTCTCACATTATATCATTTTTGCTCATATTGTTGGTGGACTTTGTATTACCTTTGGACTTTTAACTCGAATGGCCATATTGGCCAATATGCCAATACTTTTTGGAGCGATTGCCTTTGTACATTTACAAGAAGGTTTTTTTACTCCTGCTCAAGGTCTTGAGGTTTCAATGCTCGTGTTTTTCTTACTTTGTGTAGGTCTGTATCATGGTTCAGGAAGATGGTCAGTAGATTATTATATTAATAAAAACTCTGATTATGGCCCTGATGAGGATAATGTTTTGAGCTTTTCTGATTACCTCTCACATAAAAAAATGTATTCAGATAAAAAGAGTGAGGAAGAGGAACATGAGAAAAAGTCTGCATGAGTAGATGAGTTTTTAGCTAGGTTTTATGTTTAAAGTGAGTTGAAACATATCCCGATAGGGAAATATGAAATATTTTATAAAGCTAAATATTTCATTGTCTAAAAGGCAGTGGATGTCAGCTGTGTTCATTTTTTTTTGTGCCTTTAGTACATTATTATTTAATGATAGAGGAAGGATTCATAAAGAAATTTCTCAAGTTCACGATGAACATAAAAATGCAAAAATTATTTCAAAGCTTTATCTCGAATATTGTCTTAGTCGTGTTGTCGACCGAGGTAAGTGTATCTTTAGTAAGCCATTTTTTTTGTTAAAGCAAAAAAATAAAAATTATGATAAAAGCAAGCAGCATCTTGATGATCTTTTGGCCGACATGGGGAAAGAGTTTAAACAAAAAGAGCATTATGAGCAGTTCTATATTAAGTTAATCAATAAAGAGAAAGGAATAGTTCTTCTTCCTTCTTATAAAGAGTATCAAGATTATCAAAAAGAGGTTTTGCAAAAACTTCATGCTAGATTTAGCGATTTTAAATTGGCTTCAAAATATAACTATGATGTCTTAAGTTTATTAAATTCTCTTTTCTTACCATCTCATATTTTTCAAACGGTATGGAGCATCTTTCTTTTATTTCTTTTTTCACCTTATATTGAACAAAAACAAGGAAGTATTTTATTTGTATTCATAAATTTGACCCTGCCCATGAGTCTATTGTTGTATTATGTGAGAACACTTAGTTTTGACTCTATAAGCTTTGTGAGTGCTCAAGGGGTCTTGATTAGTTTTATTCTGGGCCAAGTGCTGGGATTTTATAGTCGATACAGCTTGGAACTCACAAAGAGAAAGTATCAAGTCTTGTTTTCTCTACGCCTAATTTATATCATTCCTTTGTTTTTCCTTATACAAGAGCTTATGCTTAACTTTCTTTCACCTTCTTTGGTTCCTCATCGAGTTCATTTTATTGCTTTTGTTACAGGTTTAATTTTTTCTATACTAATAAAAAAAATGGACGGACTACCTGAAGGCTTTCTTTTTAAGTCAGAACTAAAGGAGTTTTCTTGGCTAAAATCTCAAAAGGATAACAATCTAAAAATTAATGGAATGTATCATCTGCTTCAAGCAAATCCACTCAATCAAGCAGCTCGAGAAGACTTTGTCAGTGAAGTGACACAAATGCCGTTAAGCTTGTTGAGAGAAAAAGAGTTTATTTTGAATGAGGTTTTTGCAGATTATTTAGCATACTGTTTAAGAAAGAGAAAATATGAATTTTCTTTGACGGCCTTAGAAAGTCTTCCAGATGCTTGTTTTAGTTCATCTTTTTTTAAAAAAGTTAGCGCAAAAAGTTTTTTCTCTTTTTTTCTCTGGTGTCAAAAGAATGCCTCGAACTTATTGTTTTTGAATTTAATTAGAATATATTATGAGGTTTATTATAATTCTAAAAGGTGTATTGAGTGTGAATCTTTTGCTTTCCATTTTCTCAAAAATAAATATATTGAACTAAAAGCGAGAATTGATGACTTGAGTCAGGGCGCTCGTTCAGTTGTCTTGAGAGATATGTGTTTAAATATTAGGCTTGACTCTAAAAAGGTATTAGAATGAAGAATTTAAGAATCGCATTTTTTTGGTGTTTGTTGAGTTTTTTGAGTTGCTCAAAGAATGAGGGGACAGTTTTTATATTTAAACAATGGCACTTGTCACCCAATCAAGATACGACGAGTAAAGAATTAGCGAAAAAATTGCCCCAGTTTATCAATCAAAAAGATATTTTTTTAAAAACAAAGGCTTTAATTGAGTCTCACAAAACAGACTTAATTATTGCTGAAGGATGTGAGGGAGAGATTAATGAAGATTTTTCTGACTCTTTTAATGGCTGGACATTAAAAAAATTAAAAAAAGAAAGAAATTCTTCTGACTTCGCAGATATTATGGCCCCTGTTCCAATGAAACTTAAAGTAATGTTCCCAAAATTAGAGGTGCTTTGTGGTGATAACATGAGATTAATTGAAGAGAATCTTCGGGCCATGTCGGATGTAAGAGGCTTTTATGGCTTTTATCAAGGAATGAAGGATTCCCAACAAACAAATAAAGAAAGATATGAAGCTTATGTAAAACAACTTGTCTCTCTTTATCCCCAAGAGGCTAAAAATGGTCCAATGCAATTTGCCTTAGATCAAACAAAAATTGCTTTATTACAATTTGAAAAATTTATAAAAAAGAGAAACGAATTTTTTTTCGATATAATAAAAAAACAAGTCCATAAAAATCCTGTTGTTATCATTGGTGGACTTCACGTGGAAGATCTTACACAAAGGCTGCATGAAAAATCCTATGATGTTAAGGAAATTATTCCTAAGGGATACAAAAATGACGAGCAGTTATTGCTCTTATCTATGAAAGAAATATTAAATGCAGAAAGTATTGTCGATGTGATTTTTTATCAAGTTCCAGAGGGCTTTGATAAAGACAAATTTTTATTTAAAAATAAGATAAAAAAGTCAGAGCTTTTCTCAAACAATGAATGGGAAACACTCAAAAAACAGTTTCCAGAAACACTAAGTGAGCAATTTTTGTTTAGTGACTATGATGATGATGGTATTAGAGATTTTACTTTTTCAAGGTCCTCTCGTGGAACTGTTATGACGGCAGAGGATACTGATTGGGATAATGATGGAGTAGATAATCTTGTTGATATGACTTTAGGGGATACAAAAATCTCAAAAGAAATTCCAATTGGGCAATATGTAAATAATTATTTTTCAAGTAAGAAAAAAGAAAAAATATTGAAGTCATTAAGTGAACAAAAAATAACGGTCTTGGCAAAAGAAGGATATCCGCATGAAATTCTTGTGTTGGAGATATTAGATAATTTACTTAAACGCAAAGAATTTGACGGGCATAGGATGAAGTATATCAAAGCTTCTTCTCCGTTTTTTACTTATGGCGAAAACTCCTTTTTTGCTTATATTAAACATACAAATAGTATGGAGTATTATCCACAACAGCTTTCTCATTATGTAAACTCTGAGTATCAAAAACGTTTTAAAGGAGTAAAGTTTGAAGATTATATTCAAAAATTTATTGTCCCTCTAATTGTTCACTCCTTAGCACATGAACTTGCTCATGCTTTAGAGAAAAATTACGAAGACCTTTCCAAACAATTTGGCTGGCAATGGAAAGATAGTGCTTATCAAGGCAAATATCTGACTAAGTACCGACATAGGGAAAAAGAGATTAAGTCTCATAAAACAAATATGACCTTCAAAAATAAGCCTTTTCAATCATGGAAAGCTGAGTATCGTTCTTATACAAAAACAGTGAACAAGATCCTTAAGTCAAAACAAAGAGATCAATTATTGAAGACATTTAAGTACTCCACCGGTTTAACCGAGCTTGAGCAATCAATGAGTTTCTTTGCTTATCATAAAATCCCTTCACTTTATGCAACTTTAAACCCTGCAGAGTGGTATGCTGAATCTTTCTCTGCCTGTGTTTTTCAACGTATATTTAAGGAAAGTCAGCAAAAGTCTCGTTCAATAGAACTTGAACACTTATTGGGTTTTTATCCTCTTGCGATGACTCCTTTAAATTGTAAGACATTTATTGACTCAACTTCCCAAGTGACAGGAGAAGTAAAATCAAATTGAGCAATGAAGTTTGATATTAATTGGCAGGTTGTTTAGTGAGCATGGAGAGAGAAATTGCCATAAAAAATAGTCAATTTACAAAAACTGCTTAAAAGACCAGGTTTTTAAGTCGTTGAAAATAAAAGGATTTCTCTCCACTGGGAATGATCGCGTGATAATGAGAGGGGTAAGATTGAAGATAATTATAAATTTTCCGATTAGAAATAAGTAGGATGGGACTGACTTATGAATATAAAAAAACTACTTTTAGTAATACTTATTGTAGGAGGAAGCCTTTTCGCTTTTTCAGGGCAGGACTCTAAGAAGGTAGCGATTGTTAAGCTTGTTCGTGGTAATGCTCAAATGCTTGCTCCGGATGGTGAAAAAGGAAAAATTAAAAAAGGTCAGTGGTTAAAAGAAGGAACCATTATTAAGACAAGTGGAAAGACTTTTGTTCGCCTAAGTTTTATTGATAAATCTTCCATGAATATAGGGCCAAAATCTGAACTTAAAATCGAAAAATTTAGTAAATCAGAAGCTGGGGTTATTAATGTTTTAACTGGAAAAATTAGATCTCAAGTTACGAAAGATTATTTAAAAATGGATAAAGACAAGTCCAAACTCTTTGTTAAATCGAGAAATGCGGTTATGGGAGTAAGGGGAACAGATTTTCTTTTTTCTACTAATAAAAGAAGTGGAGCAACGACAACAGTCCTATTTGAAGGAAGTATTGTTTTTAATAAAATCAAGCCAGGCGAGAGTTTAAGAGACTTGGAAGCGATTGTGAATAAAGGAAGAAGAATTAAACCAGGTGAGGTTTCGGTGGCAATGAAGAGGTATAAAAAACCAACCGTCCCTGCCAAAATGAATGCCCAGCAGTTTGAAGGACTTAATAAGAATAAAACATTTGAAGTTTCTAATGAAAAAAATGTAAAATCTGTAAAATCTCGGGTTCCAGCGGGACTGACGGGTGATGTCGTCTCAAGTGATAATACTCAGCTTAAGCAAGAAATTAAAAAAGTAATTAAGGTCGATTTGGATAATGGGTCAAATCAACAGAATAAGGTATCTGTAGATATGGAATCATCAAAGGGGTTTGTTAAGGGTGATGATGTAAAACCTGCTGATGGGGTTATGGTTCATGTTGATACGGGGATTGTTATTCCACCAGGAGCAGATTCAAGTTTTGATCAAAACTCTGGGCAATGGATAAGTACAACAAATGGTGGAGTTTCTCAGGCGGGGGAATACATTCCACCCGAAGGATATTCTGTAACGGATGAAGGACAATTAGTAAAACTTGACCCATCTGGAGGAAAGCCAGAGATGGTAGAAATTGATATCAAGCCTGTCGATGAAATGCCAACGCTTGAAGCTGTTCCGCGTAAAAAAATTGATTCGACAAATATTGATGATGCTTCAGGGCCTGAACCAGCTGGAACTTTGGATGATCCAAGTGATAGTAATATTTTGGAGCAACCACCTTTACCAGAAGATTGTTCAACTTGTAATCAGCCACCGAATCTTTTTAAAGAAGGGGGAGCAGTTCTTCCGCCACCACCAAGTAAGACGCGAGTAAAAATCAAAGTTAATAAAAGATAATACTTAAGAGAAATAGGTCGATATTGGCCTATTTTTCTTGATCTTTAGTAAATAAGATCTTTCTTATATAATTTTCTTATTGAGAATATTGGTAGGAAAGAGCTTTCATGAACGAAAAATTGTGTCGATTTATATTTGTGATGTTTATTTTTTTGGGTCTATTAACATCGGCTTGGGCAAAAAACTCAAAGGAATTAATTTCTGAAGTTTTTATGAAGTTTGAAAATGCGAAGTACTCTGAAGTTATTGCCGTTTTGAATCAGCTTGAAAAACGTATAAAACCTAATGCAAAAAATTATAATAAAGTTCAAGGTTTAGTTTATTACTGGAAAGCGATGAGTTACTCTCGTTTAAATGACTATGAATTTGCAGAGAAATTCTTTATCAAGGCCCTCGATTTAAAGTATTTTACCCAAGATATTTATTACGAATATGGACAAGTTCTTTATGTCGCATCTAAGTATAAGCGGGCAAGAATTGCTTTTAAGAAATCGGTTAATTCGAAATACAAAGTAGGAGTCTCTTTGTATTATATTGCTTTTATTTCACAAGAATTAAAAGATTATAAGAAAGCGGTTCGATTCTATAAAATGATTGAAAGGTTACCGGCTGAAGAAAAAAACAGCGTTTTACAGGCGGCAAGAATGCAAGTTGGAGACGTCTATCTACAACAGATTGAAAGAGGTAATGATCCTTTTCAAGGTGTTAAAGAGTATGTTATCCCACAATATGAGCAAGCTTTAGAGGTTGATGAAAAGTCTGCATTAGCAGCTCAAATAAGACAAAAAATTGAAAGTCTTCAAAGAAAATATGAAATTGTGTTATTTAGAATGCGAAACGGTAAGCCTACCGCCAGACCTCCACATTATATTAGGGCCAATTTCTTATATGGACTTAATGATAATGTAAGTGCTAGCTCTGAAGATACGAAATCAAATTTAAGTACAGAAGATTATTCTTCATCTTATTATGAAGTTGGCTTTTTTTCTCGTTATTCGTTTTATCCAAGCGATTCATTTGCTTATGCACCAGAATTTAGTTTTGGATTAACACAGTATACTTCTGACTCAACTAATATTCTTCCTTATAATAAGTACTATGTTAAAGGCGCATTAAAAATGAATTATGAACACTCTTATAAAAGTCGACCTGCAACATTTTATATTGATCTTGATTACACTTATAATGCAGATGATGCGGATGCTGATGAAGAGTTTGCAGTTAGTGATAATACCTACGGGATAACACTTTCAGAAGAACTTCAATTTTGGCAAAATAATCCTTCTACTTTTCGCTTTCGTTTTGAGAATATAAGTGCACAGCTGGAGGCGGATAAAAGTACAATTCTTTCATTAACATTTGAGCAAGTTATTTATTTAAGTAAAGTGACTTTGTTTTCATATAATAACTATAGTGTTACGAATTATTCAGAAGAAACTTCACAGGCCAATAATACGACAAGTCTAACAACCCGTTTAGATGCTATCTTTCCAACATTTTATAAGTTATTTAACCCGACTTTATACACAAGCCTTACTCAGTTAGAGTATGTTGAAAATACATCTAGGGGAAAACCATTACTTTCAAAATTCGGTGTGAATCTTAACCGCCCTTTAAGTAAAAAATGGTATTTAACTCTTGATTATAGTTTTGGTAGTCAAGCAGCAGATGAAGATAGTGATGTTTATAAACAACAGCTTATTACTCTAAACTTAGATTATATTTATTGATAGTTTTGGTTTAGTTCCGAAATTCCTGTTTCAATTATTTTTTTAGACTTTTCCATTAAGGCCGGGATATCTTGCGTCGTTAGACCCAGAGTCGGGATAGGATCGTGAACCTTAACGTAAATATGAATCTTTTTAAATGTATTGAAGTCACAATAAGCGACAAACTGAGAGACTGAAAAGGGAATCAGAGGACTTTGAGTTCTTAAGGCTGTATAAAAAGCTCCTTTTTTGAACTTTTTTAATTCTTTTTTTGTATTTCTTGTTCCCTCTGGAAAGACAAGGACGACTAACTTATTGTTTAAAACTTTCTTCTCAACCATTGCCATTGATTTCATCGCTTTTTTTCTATTGCCTCTTTTAACGAGAATATTTCCAAACAAAAAATAGATTTGGCCAAAAAAAGGGATCAAACCGAGTTCAAACTTACCTAGAACTACCGTTTTACGAGTAAAAATTTTAGCAACACTGAGAACGTCATAATTGTGTTGATGGTTCCCAATTAAAACACCTGGTGCCGTCTGAACAACTTTTTGTGCTCCTTCGACATGGAGTTTGAATCCTCCAAAGTTTTCCATAAAAAAAGCAAAGACTTTAAAAAACATATAACTGTTTGCAGGATTAAAAGGCCTAATAATGGCCAAGGGCGAGACGATAAATAAACTTAAAAAAATATAAAAGGTATATAAAAAGTATCTAAGAAATGCGATCATGCTTTTTGAGTTTCCAGTTTTGGTAAGTTAATTTTAAAAATTGTTCCTTGGTTTATTTTGCTTTCAACAGAAACATAACCATTATGCTTATTAATAACGTGTTTGACAATCGAAAGACCAATTCCAGATCCTTCAATCTTTTCATGTGATTGTCCTTGAATGCGATAAAAACGCTCAAAAATGCGTTTTAAGTCACTTTCAGGAATACCAGGGCCATTATCAGTTATCTGAATTTGATCTTTATCTTTTTGATTATTGTTAAGTTGTACGGAAATAATCGCCGTTCGTGAACGATTATATTTAATTGAATTATCTAATATATTTGTTAATGCATGTTCAAGGAGTTTGTGATCACCCCAAATGAACATATGGGGCTGAATCTCAACTTTGATATTTTGCTGAGGATATTTAGCTTTAAGATTTGTTACAATAGACTTAATAAGCTTTTCAAGATCAATTTGAGTTTTTTGAATTTCAAATTGTGACTCAATAAAAGACAATTTTAAAAGATTGTCAAAAAGGTCTTTTAGTTTTTCTGTATTGACAACAATTCTTTCGAGAGGAGGATGTAGTTCGGGTGAGCACTTCTCTTTTTGGGCCAACAAGATTTGAGAAAAACCTTTAATCGCTGTAAGGGGAGTTCTTATTTCATGTGAAACATTGGCTACGAAGTCAACTCTCATTTTTTCTGAAAGTTTTGTATCAGTTACATTATGAAAAAGACCTAATAAGCCTATGTTTTTGTTTTGATCATCAAAAAAAGGAGTTACAGAGATATTAAAAAATTGATCTTCAATTTTGAGTGCTGAAGCTCTGGCCATCTGGTGAGTACTCTCAGCTTGTTTGAAAATATTGAGTAGAAGCTTATCTTCTTCAAAAATTTTCCAAAGTTTTTCATCTTTAAAGAGTTTTGTTTCTTTATTTTTAATGAAAATTTTCTTGAATTCGTTATTGTATTGCTTGCAATTGAGATACCTGTCAACAATAATAACAGGGTCTGGAATTGACTCTAAGACCGTATGAGACTGTTGTTCTTGAGCAAAAATTTGTTGTGATTGATCTCGAATATACTTTTCTGTTAGTTTAAGCATTTCTTGAATGAGGACCCACTCATTTTTTTGATATATGATATTTAACTTCTTATTATGGGGCAGCTGAACTTGAATTTCATCAATCTTTTTTAGCATTTTGATGAAAGGGAGAATTTTAAAATAACCTTGAATGATGGCCAAAGTGGTGAATGCAACTATAACAATGAGAACTTTTGGAAAAACATATTCTTGATAAAGTTGACAGACAATAAAGGTAATCAAAGAAGCAAGCCAGACTAAGATAATTTTAGAACGGATCGTTCTTATAAAGTAATGCCATGGAAAAGGAGTTAAATTATTCATTCTCCTTAAGTCTGTACCCTACACCACGTATTGTTTCAATTAAATTTGAGGCATCACCTAATTTTTTTCTTAGTCCTGCAATATGTGTATCAATTGTTCTATTCGTGACATGGACTTGGTTTCCAAGAACTGAGTTAATGAGCTTTTTTCTCGAATAGACTATACCGGGGCGCTGAAAGAGTTGAAAGAGAATTTGGAATTCAGTGTTTGTTAAGTGAATGGGTTTTTGATGATATTTAACTTCACATTTGTCTTGGTCAAGGCTAAGAGGACCAATTCTAAAGCAATTTACCTTTGATTCCTTATCATTTGTTCTTAGTTGAGCTCTTACTCTTGCTTGCAGAATATTAATATCAAAAGGCTTGGTAATATAGTCATTGGCCCCAGCATCTAAGCCTTCAATTATGTTTTGTGCCTCGGCCATGGCGGTAATGAGAATGATAGGTGTTTTAGCATGTATGGAGTTTGATCTAAGGTATTTACATATTTCTAAGCCTGAACTATCTGGCAACATTCTATCAATAAGAAATAAATGAATAGAGCTATCATCAAAATAATTTTTTGCTTCATAAAGAGAGCCGGTAATAATGGGAGTATAATTTTGAAGTTGCAATTGGAGCTTAAGAACTTCACTGATGTCTTTGTCATCTTCAATGACGAGAATGCGTGTATTTTGACTCATATGATAACCTCTTGCTATGAGCCTATATATACCAAAAAATATCAATTGCTAATGTTAGGATTGTGTTAAAGTTTAGATTTGTTAAGAAAAAAACTAGGTGCGACTTATGCACCTAGTTATGAAAAATTACATATTAGAATTTACGAAGTCCCAGTTAACTAGTGACCAAAAAGCTTCGATATATTTAGGTCTAGCATTTCTGTAGTCTACATAATAAGCATGTTCCCAAACATCAATTGTCATAAGAGCTTTTTTGCCATGTTTCATTGGTGTATCAGCATCATCGGTATTAAAGATTTCTAGGTCTCCATTGCTTTCAACTAGCCATGTCCAACCTGATCCAAAATTTCCAGCCGCTGCATTACTAAACTCTTCTTTGAACTTGTCAAAAGAGCCCCATTTTTTATTAATTTTTTCAGCTACAGCACCAGTTGCTTGGCCACCTTTGCCAGGAGCTAGACAGTTCCAGTAAAAAGTATGATTCCAAACTTGTGCTGCATTGTTAAATAATCCACCTTCTGATTTCATGATAATATCTTCAAGGCTTGATGACTCAAATTGTGTTCCTTTAATTCCAGCATTTAACTTTGTGACGTAAGCATTATGGTGTTTACCATAGTGATAACTAATTGTTTCAGCTGAAATGTGTGGCTCTAAAGCATCTTGTGCCCAAGGAAGCTCTGGTAGTTTGTGTTCCATTAATTTCCTCCATTTTAAGGTTAACTTTCCATAAATTTAGATATTTATATAACATAAAAAATTGGTAATGACCTAACTAAGCGCATAAAAGAAGTGTTTTTATCCTTAAGTTGACTTTGTTGATTATTAAATTAAGCTTTAAGTTAAAGAAGTTAGAGGTATTTTATGAAGTGTCTAAGTTATCTAATGATTCTTGTCATTGCAGTTGGTTGTGCGTCTTATTCTCAAAAAGAACAGGGCGAAACAGATCAACAAGAACCTAGCTGGTTGCATGCACCAGATGAGGGATGTGCAGAGAGTGAGTTGTGCGCCTCTGGTGAAGGTGCGACGCGCGCAGAAGCTGATGCAAATGCAAAAAAGGCCATGGGAAGTATTTTTGAAACAAAAATAGAGTCAAGTTTGATTTTTTCAAAAAGTAGCTTTAGTTCCAAAGAAAAATATGAAATTCAGGAAGAGATTACTGAAAATATTTTGGAGCGAGTTGATCAAATACTTCAAGGAGTAAAGATAAAAGAACGTTATCACAAAAATGATTTGTTCTTTTCTTTAGCAAGTTTAAATAAAGTGAAAAGCATAAAACTTCTGACTCAACAGATTGGGAAGTTAGACGATGAGTTAGAGCATCTTTATGAATTACGTAGTCGAATTCATTTAAAAAAACTAAACAGTTTATTTAATCGTAGATCAATTTTAAATGAAAAACTTATCCTGTTGGGACATCCTGGAATAAAGTCTCCTTTGAGCTTTTCTGATATTAATGCATTAAAATTTTCGGACTCAGGAGCAAATAAGATATTTTTAAAGTCAAAAAGTGAAGTTCCTCAAGTACTTAATAAGAAAATTGAAGCATTGTTTACTGAGATTGGTTATATGATTACTAATAAAAAGAATGCAGAATATTACCTTTATGTATCTTTTGAGGATAAAAAAGAGTTTCTTAATGTTAAAGGGTTTGAAAAATTTACTTTTACTGTGACTTTGGAAGCAAGGTCAAGTTTTGGTAAAAAAGTAGGAGTTTTGAGTCAGTCAGAAGTCTCTAATGGCAGAAACAAAAAAGATGCATTTATTAAAGTAAGATCAAAACTAATTGAAAATATCCAAAAAAACTTAGGTAAATTAAATTTAAAATAGGGGAAATTATGAAAAAACTAATTTTAGCTTTATCGTTTTTATTCTTTCTGGGCTCTTGTTCAAGCTTTAAGGCCCAAAGAGTAGATAATAAAACTTCTGATGATAAGAGTATGGAAATAACTGATAATTGGATGAGTGCAGATACACGTCGCTCAGTTAAGAAGTTAATTGAGCAAATGCAAAACCATAAGGGTTATCAAAGAATGATGAGAAAATTTAATGGCACACCAAAGGTCTTTATAGCGGAGGTTCAAAATAATACCTCAGAAGCTTATTTTCCAATAGATGACTTTAATGATGAGTTTTTATATGAAATCTCAGCTTCCGGAGACTTTATTTTAGTTGATGCAAAAGCGAGAGAGAAAATTTTAAAGGAAATTACTTATCAAAATGATGGTATGGTAGATCCGGCACAAGCTAAACAAATTGGAAAGCAACTTGGCGCTGATTTTATGATTTTTGGAAATGTTTATATGAAGCCAGAGAAGAGAGATGGCAAAACTTTAAAAGAGTACTCTGTCAATTTACGTATGACAAACGTTGAAACGGCCGGTGAAGTTTTTAGATTACGAACAAGAGTTAATAAGTATTCTGACAAAAAGGCATTTGGTTGGTAAAAAATAAAAATCTCTTTTTATCAATTCTTTTATGTGGAGTTTTAGTTGCCTGTGCTCTTCAAAGTCGAAAAGATCAAGATAGCTTAAGAGCTTTTTTTGAACAAAAAGAGTTTAAGCGCGCTCTGGAGTATTTGGAAGCAAGCTCTTTAAAAGAGGATGAGACAAATAAGTTGCTTTATTTGATGGAACTTGGGAATCTTTTGTATTATCAAAAGAAATATTCTCAAGCAGCAAATGTATTTGTTAAGGCCAATCAACTTGTAGATAAGCTTTACACCAAGAGTGTCAAAGAAGCTCTTGTAAGTTCAGTTTTAAATGATAATAGTAAGTCATTTTACGGGTCTATTTTTGAACGTTCTCAATTATATTTTATGCAGGCGCTCTCATTTTATCAGCTTGCTGAGCAAGGGTTTTATTTTAAAAAAGTAATTAAGGACGGCGGAAAAAGTGAACAACAGGTAAAACTTTCACAAAATGAGATAAAAAGAAATAAAGACCGAGTTCGAAGTACATTAATTGCTTGGGATAGTTTTTTTCAAGAAATTTCACGGATGAGAGGGGTAAAAACTTTTTTAAAATATGACTTGCTGGCTAAACAGTTTGCGGGATTGCTTCATGAGGCTTTAAACACAAAAAGAGATAATGAAATTGCTTTTCAACTCTATAAAGATGCGCTGAGAATTTTGGAAGAGATTGGTCCCACCTATAGTATCTATAATCAAGAATATAAGAAATATAATCAACAACTAAAAGACTTTTATAATGGTGAAATTTCAAAGTCAAATGTGAAGGCAAAACTTCATACAGACGAATACCAGCGCAGCAAAAGCCATTTGCATTTTAAAATATTAAGTCTGGCCAAAAAATATCGTAGAAATGAATATACTCGTTTACTTAGGCAGCTAAACCCTTCAAAAAAAGTACTTAGTCATTTAAAAACATCGAAAAACTCTAATGTCATTATTCATGTTGAAAAGGGGATGATTAGCAAATTAAGGGGAAAAGACTTTTCTTATAATTTAAGAAGTGCCATATCTAAAATTGAAGACCCTAATAAAAGAGCTTTAATTAATGGTATTGGAATTCCTGTTTTGACATACTTTGCTATGGGACCTTTAGGTTTGGGATTTGTTTCTAGGCACGATAATGTCACGGTTTACTCCCATCACGGTGCGGGAGAACTTATGACTAAAGAAGTGGGGATTGAGTTTGAGTTACCCTATGCTGAAGCTTCTCAAGTAAAGTCGAGCGGAGAAATTCAAATCTTGAAAGATAAGAAGGTTTTTAAAAGTAAGGAGTCGAGCATTTTATCTTCCTTGAGTGATGTTTCTTTTATTAACGCTCAAGAGGTCATTTCAAACTCTTTTGTTTCTCGTGCAACTCGAGTTGGCATTAAGTATGCCTTGGCCATTGCGGCTGCTTATACAACTTATACTCAGGTTAAAGAATCAAGTGGAGAAATTTTTGCTAAGCCAGCAGCATTAGCACAATTTCTGGTTTCGCAAAAAGGTATTAAAGAAACAGAAAAAGCTGATACTAGGCATTGGACTACTCTTGCAAATCTTCATTTATCCGCAGAGTTTAATCTTCCTAAAGGAAGTTATCAAGCTCGTTATATTGAAACATCCCTTAAAGAGGGAAAGAAAGTGATTACGAGAGAAGTTCACTTAGGTGCTTTAGAAGTTACTTCTGACAAGTCTATTTTTTCCTACCGTACTTTTTAGATTTATTGTGTAAAAAGATCTTCCGATAAAATCTTTAATGAAAAGATTAGGAATGCTCGTATTAATGTCATTGTTTTCCAGTCAGTTATTGGCCGGTTATTTATTCGTCGAAGGAAAGTTTGACCCTGCTAAAAAATGGGTAGAATTTAGCCAAGATGAAAAACTAAACTTAAAAAACCTTTTGCAAAAATTGGCCCAATCCAAATCAGGTAAAAAATTAATCAAAATGGCGGGGCGCAAAGCAAAAGAGTCGGGTAGTGAGCTTTATCATATAATCTCATCAGGTAGAGGGTCTCTGACAGATACGACTTTAGTGAGGCGATTTTCAGTAGGAAAACCCAATGATGTTGTTTACGAAGAGAAGTCGAAAGTTTTTTTGAATAAAGAGTTAACTCAGTATGATGCTTTGCTAGACTTGGCCCATGAACTGACTCATTATGTTTATCGAGAAAATTTTAATCCCTATATTAAAAATTTTACCTTAAGTGAGTTTATAGCTAAGACAATAGAAGGAAAAGGCGGAGAGGTACAAGCTTTTTTAATGGAATGTCAGGTGCATTATGAACTTTTTAATAACTACAATTATGGGCGTTATCAATGTAGTAAAATTATTGATCCAACCAGTGGTAAGCTTTCTTTTGATTTAGCAGTAAAGCAGTTTTATAAGGTAGGACGTTATTTTGAAAGCTTTCAACAGATTTTAGGCCAACATGGTATAAAAGGGAAGTTTCCGGATGTTTCTTCTGATAAAGCAAGCTTTGTCTCTAGTGCCTATGGAATTCCTTATCCAGTTGCCGCCTTTGAAGAATATTTGAGTGTTGTGAGTAAGGTTTGTGAAAATGATAAAAGGCGTCTGCGCTTTTTTAAAAAGGCACCTCAAAGATCACTAGCTTCGATAAGTGATTTTGAGGAGAAATATAAAAAACGTTGTAAAGATTTCCTTTAATTTTCAACATGAAGATAATTCGTTATTTTATACTTTTTGGGCTCAGTTTGTTTTAAGGTGTACCAATAATCTGAAAAGTTTTTGTCCGATTGCTTTTTTATATTAATATAAAAAAGTTTCTTATCGATTAGTGCTTTTTTTATTTTAAAGTCGATCTTGTTCGTTGTTAATTGTGAAACATTTATATTTTTAGATTGAGTTTTAATTTTCTGGTAAAAATCTTTTGTTGAGAGCTGCTTGAGTTTATTATGATTATTTTGTTTTAAGGCGGTTAGAAACTGTAGCATATGCTCTTTGAGGTCAGCTTCATTATTTGCTAAACTGAGAGGGGAAATAAAAAATAGAGAAATGAGAAGTATTTTTATTGCCATCGCTGATCCTCTCTTTTAAATTTGACTTCAAATTGACACCCTTCTTGTTGAGCATATCGCCCAATTCTTTTTAGGTAGAGTTTTAATATTCCGGGACACTGCGTATTTTTATAATAAGAGTGTGGGACAAGTTTTGTGACTCTAGGATTTTGCTTTTGGAGGTCACATATAAGCTTTGCAGCTGTTCTTAAGGTACTTTCTCTGGGGTGATCGACTGTGGGAGGGGCAAAATGAGGTAAGCCTTGAGATTCAAAATAGGGAGGTTGGTAATTTCCAATAATTGCAATACCATAACTGGTCATATTGGGATTAACTCCACCTTTTTCTTGAATGACATCTAATATGTTTAGATCCTCAAAGCCTTGTTCTTGATTGCCGCAAGTTACTGACTTTCCTTGAAAAAACTTAAGCTCTTCTTGAGTTGGCTTCATTCTCTGCCCTCCAGCATGAGCTCCTTGAATTTCTTGGGGGCGGCCTTGAAAGACCTTAGGTCTTGACCCTGTTGCTTCTTGAAAATGATGACTGATCAAATAATTATATCCAATCATATACCAAGGATTTTCGCTGGCCGGATTATTAATATGTTCATTGTTGATGTCAATTGGAGACTTATTCTCTTCAGTAAAGGTATGATGAATAACAACTGTTGAGACTAAGTTAGGATCTCTTTTACAAAATGTCGCTTGTGGGTGCGAACTTGTTTGGTAATCTAGTAAGTAAATCGGTAGTGGACTGCTTGGTGTTAGCTTAAGATGAGGTCCTTGATTTTTTAGCAGCTTACTTTCTAAGATTTGATTTTGAATAAAACTAATTTGTTTTAAAAGACTTTCTTCATCTTCAGATGTTTTTATCTTACAAGCCTTTAGATTTTCATTAACAAAAAAAGAATTGTCCTTAAGACAAGGGCGAGTTGAGTCTGGAGGGCAGAAACTTGTGATTCCATACGCTTTTGTGGCGAGTAAGAAAAAGCAAATTAAAGATATAGGTATACGCTCCATAGAAAACTAATCGGTTTACTTAAGAAAAAACTTGATGTTTTTACTTTGAAAAGCGCAACTCTATCTTGTTGAAATTACTTAAAACTTTCTAAGTCTATGGAGATTTTCTCAAAATACATTTTTTCTAAATGTTCTATTTCTATAATGGCATCTTTGTGCCAATTTCCCGTTCGATCTTGCCAGCTATCATAAATCAATGTTCCTTTGATAAAAACTTTATCGCCTTTTTTGAGCATAGGCTTTAATTGCTCAGCTTGTTTCCCCCATCTTCGGCATTTATGCCAAAAGGTCTTGGGCTTTTTATCCATAGGAGCTTTAGGAGAGAGTTTTTCAGGAACGCCAACTGAAATATTCATAACAGCTGTTTGGTTTTTTGTGTATTTTAAATCGGGATCGACACCTAAGTGACCAATAATAACAATTTGGGAAAAACTCATGTAAGAAATCTCCTATGAAGAGGCTGAGCTATAGTTTCTTAAACCTCGTTTCCATATAAGAAAAACAAGAAAGTAAATAGCAGCAGAAGTTAATAATGTTTCAACTAAGACATAATTTGAATTGGACTCTAATAAGTAACGAACTGGATAAGAGGCCATTAAACTAAAAGGGAGGATATGCAGAAAAAATCTTCTGAAATATCCTTTGAAAATTCCATCCGGTCGATGAAGGACTTTTTCAGCAGAGTAAAAGACATCTGCAAAGCCACGAGGAGAATGTGTCCAGAAAATGGCCATTAAGAAAATTAAAAAAGTCATAAAATATAAAAAAGCACCATTAATGAGTAAAATAAAAAAGAGAGGAAGCTTTATAAGTTCATACATATGAGTAAAGTTTACTAAAAAATAACAAATTAAAACAAACGCCAAAATGAGATTGATCATTGAGTTTGCTGCAAATTCTTTAAAGCCTAAAAAGAAAAAAGAGGAAACAGGTCTTGTTAAGTAATAGTCAAGATCACCACGATTTATTGAAATAGGAAACCACCAAGTGTTATTGGCAAACACAGTCATATGAAAAGCATCAACAAATATGAATGTAGCAATAAAGAGAGTCATTTCTTGTTGATTCCATCCGCCTAAAACTGGAGTATGGAGATAAATAATTTTAAAAAAAGCAAACTGGACGATATAAAAAATAATATCCATGACGACTCTAAAAAAGAAATCAATTCTAAACTCCATGGCCCGGCTGAATGAAAAACGTAAAAAGTGGAGATAAAGTCTTAGATACCTCATTTAGATTCCAACCCCTGTATAAGCATACTGTCCTCTTTTCCATATGCTAAGAGCAAGAAAGCGAAACATAATCATCCAAATAATGGATATGGTTGTATTAATCAAAAACTGATGAGTATCAAGCTGATTTAGTAAAGCCTTCATGGGAAAGTCAATTAAGTAAGGAAAAGGTGTCAGTCTTAGGATTTCTTGGGCCCAATTTGGAAAAAAAGCAAGGGGAATGAGTGCCCCTCCAAAAAAAGAGGTAATAAAGCGTAAAATAACTCCCAAACTCCATATATTATCAAACCAAAAGGCCATGAGTTCACAACATAAAAAGAGATAGAAAAAGCTTAATGAAGCGATAACTAATAAGATAAGAAACTTAATTCCGGCCAAAAGTGAAAAAGAGTATACATTGGGATCGTAAAAGAAAATATTATAGACAAGAATAAGAAAAAATAATTGTAAAAGAAAAAATGTAGCATTGGCCAAGTAAGTTGCTGTTTTGTATTTAAAAATATCAATGGGGTAGAGAAGATATTTGTTTAAGCCCCCATCATAAATTTCTCTGGATATGAATCCAATTCCTTGACCTTGTTGAACACGAAAAATTAAGGGGACACAAAGATAGTAAAAAATCATTCCTTGAATCGTAAATCCATTCATAACTTTGGTCTGAGCTGATAAAAAAATGGAGTCCCATAAAAAATAGGCAATCGTTAGAGAAATAAAAGTTTGTCCAAAAAAATTTATCCAAAAGTCAGCTCTATATGTAATTAGCTGTCTAAGCTCCATGAAGAAAACTTGGACAGACCAATTTTTCATAAAGGATCCTTTTGGTTCATAATTTTTTCAATCACATCACCAATTTCTTGTTCTTTAATATTCATATCTAGAACTTCACAATGTTCAAGTAGAAATTTTGCCGCTTCCATTGCTTTGTCACGAGGTGTGTGAATACTAACTTGTCTGGAGTCAAACTCTAAAATTCCAAGTTGCTTAGGAAAGGAATCCTTTAATTGATGAAGCTCTTCTCGGTTGTTTATATGGGCCTTGATAAGTTTATTTTGGGCATACTTATTATGAAGCTTAATCAGTGAACCATCATAAATACCTTTTCCCTCTTTTAAAATACATATTCTGGGACAAAGTTCTTCAATATCGTCCATATAATGGCTGGTAAGAATCATTGTAGGATTGTGAGCCTTTCGATACTCCTTTATAAAGTTTCTTACTGCTTTTTGAGCTGATAAGTCTAATCCGATGGTAGGCTCATCCATAAAAATAACTTTGGGTTTATGTAGCAGAGCGGCCATCAATTCAACTTTCATGCGCTCACCAAGACTGAGTCGTCTAACTTGAATATTGAGTTGTTCTTTAATATTTAAAACATGGGCAAAGTATTCAATAGAGTCGTAAAAGTCTCTATGAGGAATTTGATAAATTTCTTTTAGGAGTAAAAAGCCATCCATTGCCGGAAGATCCCACCAAAGTTGAGCCTTTTGTCCCATAATAACGGACATTTTTGAGCGATAAGAGTTCTCTCTTTTCCAGGGATTAAACCCCATAACTGATACATCTCCTGAACTAGGATGGATGATACCCGAGAGGATTTTGGTTAGGGTCGTTTTTCCTGCTCCATTTGAGCCTATGAGTCCAATGATCTCACCTTGAGCAATATTTAAAGAGAAATTATCAAGTGCTTGTTTGTGAATATAGCTTCTTTTGACAAGGGATTTTACTGATCCTATAAAACCTGGCTCTTTTTTGTGAACTTTAAAGACTTTGTTTAAGTTTTTGACCTCAATCATTTCTTTTAAGTAATAACCCTTTTAGATAACTACCTTCAGGAAAACCTTTTTTATAAGGACAATCTTCTGAAAGATAATATTTGTTAACGATTTTAAGATTTAGCTTCTTTGATTCAATAATTCGTTTTAATTTATCTTCAAATTTTCTCATTGAGCACTTATGGGTATTAATAAAGGCTAGAATTTGACCTTTCTCACTTAGCACTTGTTCCATTAAGGGGAGAGTTTCTTTATAGTCTTGTAGAGCATTTGATCTTTTATTCCCATCAGAGGAGCTCGAAGGAGGATCTGAAATAATAAAGTCATACTTTTCTTTTTTATCTTTTAACTCGTTTAAAGCCTCAAGAGTTGAAGTCATTTTGCTTTCATGGTTATCTTTTTCAAGCACAGTATTTAAATTGATATTTTCTTCCAACCAGTTTAAATAGGTCTCTGAAAGATCAACACTCGTGACTTTTTTAAGTCCAAGTTGAAGAGCGTAAAGAGAAAAAGCTCCTGTATAAGAATAAAGATTCAGCAAGCTCTCTGAAGCCTTAAGTTGCTTTTCCATTTTCTTTCTTATCGAAGCCATATCTGTGTAAATTCCATGGTCATAAAATTTGCCTAGAGTGACTTTATAATCAACACCAAATTCATTGATTGTAATATGTTTAAAAGAAGCATTTGGATCTAGACACTTTGCGGGCTCCTTGGCCAGGGAACGCTTTTGAATCCAGATATTTTCATAGGTCAAATCTAAGTTAAAGTTTTCATTAATGGATTTGAGAAGTGTTTGAATAAAGTAGTCCTGATATTGATTCCAAAAATCCATATAAAACTGAATGAGAATTTCTCCATTTAAGAAATGGACATTAACGCCAGGGATTTGGTCACTTTCAGCAAAAATGAGGTAATAATGATTTCTTTCTTTTTTGTAGGGAGCCTTTGCTCTTTTATTGATAGCCACTCTGATTCGTTTTGCGAGATCATTTTTAAATGATTTCATTTGTTTTTGAAAATTACCATCAGTTGCCCAGACTCTGGCCCTAACAAATTTATGGGTTGGATCATGCAAGAGTAGTGCAAAAGGTCTTTTGCGATTTGAAGCAACTATAAAGCGCTCTTTAGGATGAAAGTTTTCAGAAAACTTATCAACTGTAATCCAAGGATGACCTTTTTGAATTTGCTTGATTGAAGTTGGGTGAATGTCATACGTTTTAATTTGTTGTCTTGTTGTGTGATACATAATTAATTTAATCGCTTTTTCGTTTGATTTTCTACTATATCTAGCATTCTTAAAACTCTATTTGTGTATCCAAATGGGTCAGAAGTATAATCTTTGAGCTTGAAGTCTTCTAATAAAGAATCAACCTCTGAAGATATTTCATCTTGAATATAGGGGTCGAATTCTAGACATAAAAAATTTAGCTTTTTGTGGATAAGTAATACTTCTTCAAAAGTTTTTTGACTCATTTCTTTTGTGAAATTTTCTAGAAAGGAGTCATTGCTCTGTGGTCGAGTCCATTCTTCCGTAATATTGTGCTTATCCATGAAAGCAATCTTTCATATGACGCTCTTGGTTGTCAAGAAAAAATCTAAGGTAGAGAGGAAATATGAATTATTTGTACGTTCTTGTTTTTGTTGGGCTTTGGTTTCTCTTTTTTCATCTTCTTGAATTGAAAAATATCATGACTCAAATTCGATTAAAGCCTAGGAATAACTATCAAGATTTTGTGAATTATATTGCTCTAGGGCGTCTTTCACAAAATGTTCCGTCTTATTATTTTTACTCCTTAGTTGTTGAAAAGCTTATCATTTTTAAGCAAAAATTTGGAATTGATGTCAAGTCGAGCTTACGAGAAATTAGAGTCGCGGCAATGAAAGATTCTCAAATGCGTAAAAAAACTAAAGAGGAATTAAGTGGTTTGTTTTTTCAGTACTTACTTATGGCGGCATTTACATGGGTTTTTCTTATAAATACGCAATTGACTCTCAATATAAGTTTTAGTTTAGTGAAAATATCTTTGTTGTTAATATGGCAAGTCGTTGGAATTGTAATGGCGATAGTTGGTAATAAAATTGCCTTTCATTCATGTTTTGCTTGTTTTAATACATATTTTAAGGCTTTATATATTTTTAGGAGTCTTCTTAATATTTCACGACCCATTTCTGAGGTACTCTTAGAGTCAAATATTTCTCAACTTCGCGATCATAAAGCATTATATTTTATCAAAAAAAGAACTCAGCTTCTAGTGACTCATATTAAGACTTATGGCTCTCTTTCACCGGAAGAATTTGATCAACTCGTCATTGAGTTGTGGGATGTTTATGATATACAGCATCGTAGATATAAGAGCTACTTAACAGTCTTAAAGTTTGTACTACTTTTTATTTTTGTTTTTCCGAGCTTCTTGTTTGGTATATTTTTAAGTCTAAATGAACTAGTCATTTAAAGTATAGACTCTTTTTATCTTATTTGTTTAAATAGCTGCGAACTTCAAAAGGATTATTTTATGAGTCAGAAAATTATTTTTTCTATGTCAAAAGTTTCTAAAACTTACCCAGGTAAGAAAACTGTAATAAAAGATATTTCGCTATCATTTTATTATGGGGCCAAAATTGGTGTTCTTGGTTTAAATGGTGCAGGTAAGTCTACACTATTAAGAATTATTGCTGGGATTGATAAAGACTATAATGGAGAGGTAAACCTTTCAAGTGGTATTTCTGTAGGTTACTTGGAGCAAGAGCCGAAATTAGACCCAGAAAAAACAGTTAAAGAAGTTGTTGAAGAAGGATGTGCAGAACTCGTCAAAATTAGAAATGACTATGAAGCTATTAATGAGAAATTTGCCGATCCAGATGCAGATATGGACGCCTTATTAGAAGAGCAAGGAAAATTGCAAGATAAAATGGATGCGTATAATATCTGGGACTTGGATTCAAAACTAGATTTGGCCATGGATGCTTTGAGATGTCCTGCTCCTGAGCAGAAATGTGGAGTGCTTTCTGGTGGTGAAAAAAGAAGAGTTGCTCTTTGTCGATTACTTTTACAAGAGCCGGATGTTTTACTTTTAGATGAACCTACCAACCATTTAGATGCAGAAACTGTATATTGGCTTGAGCGTCACTTACAAAGTTATAAAGGAACAGTTATTGCCATTACTCACGATAGATACTTTTTAGATAATGTAGCGGGCTGGATTCTAGAGTTAGATAGAGGTCATGGTATTCCTTGGGAAGGAAATTATACTTCTTGGTTAGAGCAGAAAACGAAACGACTTGTTCAAGAAGAAAAGTCAGAGTCAAAGCGACAAAAAGCACTTAAGCGCGAGTTAGAGTTCATTCAGTCATCTCAAAAAGCAAGGCAGGCCAAAGGTAAGGCAAGGATTAATAATTATAATAAAATGCTAGAAGATGCTAAAAATGATAAAAGAAATGAAACAAACTCTCTTTTCATACCTAATGGACAAAGACTTGGAAATGTCGTTATTAATGCAGAACATGTTTCAAAAGCCTATGGTGATAAGTTATTGTATGAGGATCTTAATTTTAAACTTCCACCTGGTGGTATCGTTGGTGTTATTGGTCCAAATGGTGCAGGGAAGACAACATTATTCAAAATGATTACTGGAGATGTTAAGCCAGACTCAGGTGATTTTATTGTGGGTGATACGGTTGATTTAGCTTATGTGGATCAGGGACGAGAAATGGATCCAAATAAGACAATATTAGATGAAGTTGTTGATGGACTCGATGTGATAGAAGTCGCCGGCAAAGAAGTCAATGCAAGGGCCTATATTTCTAAATTTAATTTCTCTGGAGAAGATCAAAAGAAAAAAGTTTCTGAACTTTCTGGAGGTGAAAGAAACCGTGTCCATTTGGCAAAAATGCTTAGGGAGGGGGGAAATGTTCTCCTTTTAGATGAGCCAACCAATGATCTCGATGTCAACACTTTAAGGGCATTAGAAGAAGCTTTAGAAGAGTACGCAGGATGTGCAGTGGTGATTTCCCACGATAGATACTTTATTGATAGAATTGCGACACATATACTTGCTTTTGAAGGAAACTCACAAGTGACTTGGTTTGAAGGAAATTTCTCTGATTATATGGAAGATAAAAAGAGAAGACTGGGAGATGAGGCTGAAGTTCCTCATCGTATTAGTTATAAAAAACTTAAAAGATAGATTAACAATACTGGCGTTAAATCTAATCTAAATAGATATACTTTTTGTTTTTAACTAAAATTCCAGATAAAGAATCATTTATTTGAAATCGACAACGATTTTTGGGAAAATAAATGCCATTTTGTTTGACATGAGACTTATTTAAACCACAAATTTGTGATTCTTTGTAGTAATCAAATTTTTTAATAAAAATTGTGCAATAATCACTTTCTAAAATAATCTTTGAAATATTTCCAGAAAATTGAGCTTCTGGGAAGCAAGCTAGTGAATTTAGTGAATAAAGTAGCCCGAGAAGAATAGAGATTGTTTTCATATTGATTTCCTTTTTTTGGCTATTTTATATAGAAGAAAAGATCATTTTTATAGTTAATTTTGTGTTAAGAAGTCTGCTGGTCTTGTTTGTGCTTTTTTCTATTATCCCCACCGTCGTACGTTAGTTATAAGAGGTAAGTTCTTTGACAAGGTCATAGTAAACTTCTTCCTTCTCTGAGCCAAAAATTTCTATAACTTCTTTAAGCTTTTTATTTTTTATAAAGCATACGTAGTCAATATTTTTTGTTATAAGTTTAAGAATAAGTTCAAAACTTAACTCATTATTTGAGTAGATTTTAAACAGAAGAGCGAAACGATAGATTGAGTCTAAGGCGCTATTAGCATGAATTGTACTCAAAAGCCCATTATGGCCAGTGTTCATCGCTAATAAATATGATTCAACCTCTTTACCTCTAAGCTCGCCCAAAATAATTCTTTTAGGAGACATTCTGAGTGTATATGTTAAGTAGGCATTCATTGTTTTTTGGGAGTTTGAGTCTTCTGTTAAAAGTTTTGTGGTTAAAGCATGGGGAGCAATTAACTCTTGGGTGTCTTCAATAAGTACTGTATGCTCATTTTTAGGTATGAGGCTGAGTAATGAGTTTGTAAAAGTCGTTTTCCCACTTCCCGTCGCTCCAGCTATGAGAATATTTTTTTTTGATAAGACAGCATTCGTAAAAAAATCTGGCCTTGAAGTGTAGTCTGTTAGTGGTATAACGTTTTGATTAAGGACTCGGATAAACATTTTAGAATATTTGTCAGAAGAAGCTGAGTGGTGAATAAGAGATATTCTGGTTGCATGGTTTTGAATCTTCGAATAAAAGCTTGCAAAGGGCTCTTTATAGTTCCAGTTAACCTTTTGATTTAAGGCGATCAGTTCAAAAACAAGTTCTAGATCATTTTGAGTGAGGTCAGATTCCAGTTCGTACTCTTGGTTACGTTCTTTAACAATAATATTTAGTGCATTATGGATTGCAATTTCTTGTGTATCTTCAGTTATACTAGGAAGAAAGGTGAGTTCAGTTATTTTTTTATACCACCTCCCCAAAAGTTTTTGACATAAAGGGTCTTCGTCTTCATTGAATTGAAAAAACTCAGAGAGTTGTAAAATCCTTCCTTTAGATAAGTTAAAGATAAAATTGTCTTTTGCAGTCTGTAGGGGGGATGGTGTATTCATGGATTTTCCTGGGTAAGTTGTGCGTAAATGATAATAGTTTTTTTGCTGTTGTTAGCATTGTGACTTTTAAAAAAATGACCTAAGACGGGGAGAGCAGCAAGGAGGGGAATCATTTGTTTGTGGCTATCATATTTGGCCAGATCAAGCTTTGCCAAAAGTTGTTTTTTGTTGGGGGATAAGATAAGTGAGCTGATACTTTTTGGGCCTTGTATACTTTCATTTATCGTTTCTGTTAGTTGTGATTTGTATTTTAGCATGAATAAATTGTTTTGGAGTGAGAGTTTGCCTGAAAGGCGTAATCCTGAAAACTTCCATTTTGTCTGAAAAGACTGCCCTTCTCCTTGAGAATGTGAGACTTGATAGGGTGTTTCTTGTCCTAGCTCAAGTGTGAAGTTGTTGTTTGGTATGAGATAAATTTCTGGAGAGGCTACGATTTTTGCTTTTAGTTTTTGTGTTTGTAAGAAAATATTATCTGTTTTTAAATTTGTTCGAGACTCACTTATGAGGGTTTCAAGTTTTGTTTCAATTCTATTAATTCCAGAGTTTAGCGATGTTGCATCATTTGAAACAGTTGCGATGATATAAAACTGTAATTTGTAGTTTTGATAGAGGTTTAGCGAATGGGTATTTTCAAATATAATATCATATTTCTCTTTAAGCTTTTTAAAAAGCTTAGAGGGAGAGTTTCCGTCTGTATATTGGCAAAAAAAGACAGTTTTTTGTTCCTTACAGCTAATATATTGAATTCCTGTCGCATAGAGAGATTGATAAATATCCGCAATAATTTCATTTTTTAGTCTTTGAGATATTCTGACATTAAGAATAATTTCATTAATTTTATTAGTTTCAATCTTTTTTAAAATGAAATAGCTTCTAAGGTCTTTAATTTCTCCATTGACGTAAATAAGCCCACCAATAACGTTAATGCTTAGCCCTGTTTCTTTTAGAGATTTTATGATTTCCATTCTCTTAAGCTGCTCTCGCTTTGATGTGATATAGAAGTTGTAATTTATCTTTTTTCGTTTGTTTTTCCATACGACAAGGTCAGTAAAGCCTAGCTTTTTGGCCTTAATGAGAATTTTTCCTTGGCTTGGAATATATTTATATTTAAGAACTTCTTGATTTCCCACTGAAAAATGACTTATTTTTCCAGTACTTAACTCTATTTGTTCGCCGCGGGACAGGAAAATATCACTTTTTTGGGCCCAAGCGTCTATTGGTGTCATCAAAACTGGAAAAAAAATTTTGACAAGTAGGGCAATTATAGATAAATATATCTGCCTAGAATTATTATTATTTAAATAACTTAAGGAATGAAATATGTCTTCAAACACTACACAAACACGTATAAGAAGAAAGCTAAAAAGAAAAAAAGCTGGTGCAAAAAGAAAAAACGCAAATGAAAATAAGGGAACAACACCTAAATTTGCTATCCATCCAGACAAGAAATAAATAATATTTATTAGCATTTTAAGGACTCCTAGTTCTTAAAAACCTTTAATGATTTTCTTATTTGATTGAGATTTATATTGGAGAGCTGTAAAAGCTCTCCTTTTTTATTTATGCAAATGAATAAAAACCTTGGGTCACGAGGTTGGCATTTTTGTTGTTTGAATACCTTAATCAGTGATTTTGGAATATTATATTTTTTCTCGAAAATATTTTGAACAAGCTTGGCCTTATTAAAATTTTGGTCTTCATAACCAATGTGAATCATTGATGCTTGTACAGAGAAGCTTATCATAAGAAGAAAGCTAAAAATGAAGTTCATAAGAATTCCTTTTTGTTTGAAATGAGGACAAGTTAAAGTTTTTATTATAGGGAAGGATCTGGAAGTCATAGTTGTGGCTGAGTTGTGGAATATATTTTTCAGGCAGATAGATAATATATTCAGCGCTTGATGTTTCTGTCTCTAGCGAATTTTCAAAATGAACTGTTTGGTCGACCCTTCTCAATTCTTCTAAAAGAATAGCGTAGGGAATAAAGAGTTTGTGATGCTTGTTGAGAAGTGAAACAGGTTTATTTTTGATAAAGTCTGTTCGCAAGTTTCCACGTATCTTAACAGACGTATATCCTGGTCTGTAAATATCGGGAGCCTCTTGTTTAATATAAGTATCTTCTACTGAGGAATTAGTGAAAAGGTACACACTAATATTTGAAAGAAGAAAAATGAATAAAAGTTTCACCTTCAATGTGTTATTTAATTTTTCCATAATGCCTTTCTAGTTTGTTCCACTTCTTTTTAAATTGTTTAAGTTGTTCCTGTTCAAAAGAATTAAGTCTTGTATTAATATTTATAAAATGCATAAAAATAATGAAGAAGAAGGTGAGAATTAACGCCCCCTCCACAGTACTCTCGCCTTCTTGAGAGTAGAGTGAATTTTTCTTGTGCGAACATTGACTTGGGTTTTTATTTGATAATTTCCCTTTTGCGTATAAATATGCCATTTCTTTTTCCTTAGCTTAGCTTGATTTAAGTGATCCCTCTTGAAGCGGTTTTTTCTGTATTTGTAGGGAGTTTTAGAGATATTAAATGAAAATGAACACTTTCTTCTTAAGTTAAAACGAATATAGTTCACATATGAAAATGCTTTAAGTCGTTGAAACTTTTTTAAATATTTAGCAGCATGTTTTCCATTTTTTCTTATTATGCTCATGAGTAGTTTTAGAGGTGGTGGAAGGATTAAGCTCGCATAGCTTATATACTTACCTATTGTTATCCATTTGAGCATCTTATTTGTATGATGAAACTGTTGGATAAGGCTTTTAGTCATGCCATTAACTTCTTTTGAACAGAGTAAGGCCTGTTGTTTCTCTTTTTGTTGTTTGATCTCTATGAGTCTTTTTTTTAAATAAAGGCTTCCTTGTAGACTTAATAAGGTAAGTAAAACGAGTCCCAAAAAAGCGGCTTGGCCATTCTGATTATTCATTATCAACATTTCCTTTTAAGGAGATAAAGGTTCGGGACAAATGATGACACCGTGAGAATCTTAAACGGCTAGGTGAAACCATTTTATTAAGCTGATGGTGAATTTTTTTCGTTGTTGCTGTATTTACACAACTTACCTTTTGTAGGGTCTTTGTTGTGTAAATAAAGCAAGAAATGAGAATACTAGTGACAATAATAAATTGAAGATAAAGCATTATCTTATAATGAGTTCTCTTTTTACTTTTCGATCTATTTGATTGATTCTTGTATCAAGAGATTTCCCAAACTTTTTTACAGCTGCTAGGCAAAAAATTCCTATTAGTCCTGTTAAAATAATGTACTCTAAAACGCCTTGTCCTTTTTGGTTTTTTAATAAAATTTTCTTTTTTGTCATATGTATATCTTCCTTTTAATAGCGAGGTCTCAGGGATTGAAACCTCTTTAATCAGTCTAGATAGTATTTTCGACTCTATTTGCACAGATAATGCCAGTGATAAAAACATTTTAAGTCACTGTATTTAAAGGGGAATATAACAACCCGTTTTAGTCGGAAGTAAAGAAGATTAACTAAATAGAAAAAGAAGAGTAAAGAAGATTGCGCTAAATTCAAGGGGGTTATAAAATAATCTTATGGAAGATAAAAATAAGCTTTTTGTATTTGAAAAAAAAGAAGTGTTTCTCATTTTTCTTTTTATTATTTTGATCGGCGTCATTTCTTTTACATTGGGAGTGAGAGTTGGCAAGGAGTTATCACTTAAAAATGATAACTATACTCAAGAGGACCTAGAAAAAATTAATCTTAAATCGGTTGATGAGGAATACGTTGAGGACGTTGTTTCAGAAGGAGAGGAGTCTGACTTTGAAGCTTCTCTTGATGATAAACAAGAAAATTTAGAAAGCCCAAGTTCCAACTCATCTTCATCTTTAGACTCTGACATCGAAAATAGATTAAGAGAAGAGATGGAAAAGCTGGCAAAGGAAAAAGTCGAAGTTCCTAAAAAAGAAGATGTTGAGAAACCTCAGACAGAAGACAAAGAGGTAGAAACTGTTGTGCCGGATAAGGAGTTATCTGTTGATAGCAGCGGTAATGATTATACAGGTAAGTATACAATTCAGCTTTTCTCTCATCAAAGCCAAGAAATCGCTCAGGACTTTGCGGATGGATTTATTGTAAAAGGTTATGATGTTATTATAAATGAAGTTATTATTCCTGGAAAAGGAAAGTGGTATCGAGTGAGCATTGGTGCTTTTGATAATATGAATCAGGCTAAAGAATATTTAGAAAAAGAAAAAGAACTCTTTCAAAATAAAAAATATATTATACAGCAAATTTAAGGGGTTTCCCTTTGATATCATCCTTCGAATAGCTCTTTGTTTATTATGGTAACATTGTAAACAAAGAGTTTAATATTCATTTTTGACTCTATCAAACACAGTATCAATATGATTTAAATAAATATTTCTTAATTGGGTATCATCAAGAGCAGACAGAAAGCTAAGGTCTGTGTCAGAGGTTAGGGGAGATTTTTCTAGCTTTTCTTTAAACTCATTTATATCTTTTGAAGTAAAAGATGACTCTTGGACCAGTTGATAGATTTCTTCTCTGGTATAGCGATTTTCTTCAATCAGTCGGTGAAGGACATAACTTGAAAGGTATCTAAAATCATTAAAAACTTTATTTTGAATGACTTCTTGATTAATAACAAGATTTTGAATGGTAGAATTTAAGCGTCTCAGCGAGTAAAAGGTTAGACCCAAATTATCAGGAAGAAACATTCTTTCTGCGCTGGAGTGACTAATATCTCTTTCATGCCAAAGAGTATTATTTTCATGAGCAATGGTAAGGTGAGATCTGATAACACGGGCCATACCTGTCAGGTTTTCACTCGAGATAGGATTTTTTTTATGGGGCATTGTAGAAGATCCTTTTTGCCCTTTAGAAAAACCCTCATAGACTTCGTTAAGGTCTGAGTGATGAAGATGTCTGATTTCTGTTACAAGTCTTTCTATAGCACTTGCTATTTGAGCGGTAATACTTATAAGTTTTAATATTCTGTCCCGAGGTATAATCTGAGTTGAGACAGGCTCTACATTTAAACCTAGACTTTCTATCGCTTCTTTTTCTATCTCAGGAGTAATAACGGTATAATTTCCAACAGCTCCTGAAAGTTGTCCTGTGAGATCTTTCTCTATGTAGTAATCAAGTTCACGGTATCGACGAGAAAATTCAGCAAAAGCAGATAAAAACTTGAGACCAAAACTCATAGGCTCTGCGTTCATGCCATGGGAACGTCCCATGCAGATAATATGTTTGGTTTCTTCTGCTTTACTTAATAGTGTCGAGCAAACAGCTTTGAGTTGTTTGTGTATTAAAAGGGCACTTTTTTTTATTTGAAGAGTTGTTGCTGTGTCAATTATATCAGATGAGGTACATCCAAAGTGAAAGTACTTAGAAATATCTTTTGGGAGATTCTCAGTAATTGAGGTACAGAAGGCAATAACATCATGTCTTGTTGTTTTTTCAATTTCATTTATTCTTTTTGGATCGATTTTAGCTTTTTCCATTATTGTTGTACTTACGCCTTGTGGAATCCTTTTTCCTTCAAGGGCCTTTGTTAAAGCCAACTCGACATCGAGGTAAGTTTTAAATTTGTTGTATTCATTCCAGATATCTGAAATTTCAGGGCAGTCGTAGCGTTCAATCATTATTCTTTCCTTGTTTAATTTAAAAAATATAGCCTAACTCAATACCAATTGAGGTCCACCCAAAAACTAATGAACGGTCATGAAGTTTCTCTTCTCCTATTTGTTCTCTTTCAACAAGGGCCCAATGGTATGAAATCTTACCTGCATAAAAAAAGCTCGGTGAAAAGCGATAAGAGAGGAGGTATTCAGCGTTAAAGCCCATTCCATTATACTTTTCATTGTCTGTTTTATCTTGATGAATAATATAATTTCCATAAACACTGATATATTC